>Ga0209631_10000544_pt1 | contig 51558 bp, 18 predicted proteins | sample COG_08_FD_184752 | JGI IMG/M metagenome (GOLD analysis project Ga0209631, IMG submission 184752) | Pelagic Microbial community sample from North Sea - COGITO 998_met_08 (SPAdes) (version 2) | ecosystem: Environmental > Aquatic > Marine > Neritic zone/Coastal water | place: Helgoland, sampling... | reverse complement strand
CTTTATCGGGGAGATTCAGGGCTATTGGATTATCAAGCCCCTCGAAACGAAGCCCTTCGCGCCGGAACTGGGGTATTGGTCAAGATTACCTCCCCCGCCCTGCCCGCGATTGCACCCCCTTCCCTCACCTACGGGAGCGAAATCATCAGTTTGGACTTAGGACAAGCAAGCGGGTTAACTTATTCAGTATCTGGATTACCCGCAGGAATTTCTAATCAAATTCCGTTTTCTCCTTCAGACATTCGAGGAGTGGCAGCCTGGTACCAAGCCGATGAAAATAACAGTTTTAGTTTATATTCAGATCTTTCTTATGAAAGAAATGATTCGGTTGCAGTTGCAGATCAGCTCGCCGCTTATTCGTTTAATGAGAGTAATCAAAGTCTAACTTTTGATGAATCCGGAAACGGACACCATGGAAGTTTTATCGGTGATATCTCCAGAATTTCGGCAAAGTTTAACGGTGGCCTTCACTTTGACGGTTTGAATGATGCGCTTGTTTTACCCAAGATCGAACACCTAGATAGTGGTTCTGCTTTTACAATTTCAATGTGGTTCAAGCGATCGAGTGATATTCAGGATAATCTGACCGCTCATTCAATTTCTAATGTCTTGTTCGCTCAGGCCAGTGCTGATTTTAATGATAATTTTGAACTGGGAACCACTGGGTCAGAGATCAAGCTTTATCTGGATAATGGTAGTGACCTTGTATATACGACTAATGATGCCAATATTTCCAACAATACTTGGCACCACTTATCCGTTACTTATGGAGAAGGTCTCAATGTCTATCTAGATGGATCGCCCGCTTACATAAGTGGTTGGGCGACCTCTCACTTGACTGGAGATAGCGATTCAGGAATTTCGAACACGCACACTTACACCTGTGCAGTCAATGTGAATGGAGCGACAAAAACAGTAAATGGAGTGCCGTTTACAGGTACTAATGCAACTTCGGGTACCAATTGGTCTATTACAAGTGGTTTTAATCTTACGCACAATAGTAATACCTCGACTGTAACTGGGCAGATTGGTGATATTTTAGGTAATGGTTTTCGATTTAACGGAGATCCTCAAAAAATTAAAATTACTGGCTTAACACCGGGTGAGAATTACACCTTTGCCCTCTACAGTCAGTCTTGGGGCGGGGGCGAGCGAAATTGCACATTAAGCAGTTCCGCCCTAGCTCAAACGATAATGGTAAATCAGGATCAATTCAATTCATCGGGGCAAGATGGTTTATTGGTTGAATGTTCTTACTGTGCCCCAGGAACCGAAGTTGAATTTACCATTGACCCTGTTGTCGGAAGTACTACTTGGCACTTGTATGCATTTAGTAATCGTGAAGGAAAAAGTGAGCTAATTACAAATACAACTGCATTTGCAACTAGCGGTCCGCTTGACTCCTCGTCAGACTCTCCAGTCTCGCTCGGACTGTCCAGACCGTATTCCGACCAGACAGGTGACTTTAACGGAAGTATAGACGAACTAAGAATTTTTAGCCGTGAATTGAACTCGAGTGAAGTAGCGACTTTGTACAATGGCGGAAATGGAGATTTTAACGGTTCTACTCAAACCAAACAGGAGACGGGGAATATTCTTGCCTGGAATGATTTCTCCGGTAGTGAAAGACACGCCATTTCACCTAGCTATGTCACATCGCCTAGCAGGGTTGTGGATTTTCAGACTGGAAAAACGATGGTTTCCCTGGGTTTTGGAAAAACTCTTCAAATTGGGGGAGCCGTTTCGATGCCAATGACTGTGGTTATGGTGGGGCGTGAAAAAGGAAGTTTATTTGCCAACCGGGAATTATTTACCAATCAGGGTTGGCGTCTTGTAAATAACGGTAATTGGGTACTTAGAAGGTGGGACGATAATAATCCAAATATTGCCAGTTCCGCTCCCTCCAACCTTCTGACAATGGTGGGGTGGACATTTGACCGGTACGGCTACGAATTGCGGATTAACGGAACCACTGCTGGAACCAGCACATCGAATAATTGGCATCCCGATGTCTTTTTTGACCGAATTAATTCTGAAAGCTCTCTCCTTATTGGAGACCTGTTTTTACTGCCCCGTCCACTGGAAGTGAACGAAAGAGAAAAATTGGAGGGTTATTTTTCCCATAAGTGGAATTTAAATGAACTTTTACCCTCTGGACATCCCTATCTCGGAGAACCTCCTGTTGGCGGTGAGGGATTAGTGCTCTCCGGTACACCTCAGTTGGCTGGCAGTTTTACTGTGAATATAAATGCTTCCAATCAATGGGGTTCAGTCGATCGAAATTTTACTTTGGAGGTCAACGCAACCGCACCTCAGATACAGACTCAGTCTGCACTTCAGGTCGGTTCAAGTTCCGCCAGGTTACAGGGAGACTTATTGGAGAATGGTGGAGAAGCGGTACAAATATCCTTTGAATACGGAACTGACCTTGCCAACCTGGATCAAAACAGTACTCAGTTTGCTGTTTCAAATAAAGGAATTGCATCTCAACTACTTACCGGCTTGACCCCGGGGACGACTTATTTTTATCGGGCCTGGGCGGCGAATACTGCCGGTACTTCAAACGGCAATTCAATTTCCAAGTTACCCCTGTTTGACTGGCCACTGCAAGGTATTACCGGTTCCACAATTACTGACCTGACAGGTAGGGCAATGGGGACAGTGGGCGGAAATGCGGTAGCCTTTGTTGACCCGAGTCGGGGAAACACAGTTCGATTCGACGGACAGGACGATTATATAACTTTTGGCGATCTCGATGAAATGGATTCTCCTAATCAGTTTACTTTATCATTATGGTTTAAAAAAGAGCAGGACATTACCGGACAGCCTACGAATCATGGAATTGATAATGTTTTGGTCGCACAGTCGAGCAGTGCATCCAATGACAATTTCGAAATTGGTACTCAAGGCTCAATGGTTGAGGTTTACATCGATTCCGGTTTAGATGGAGACCTGGATACGGCGGTAAGTGTGGAAGCAGGAATTTCTCTTAACAACTGGACTCACCTTGCCTTGGTGTACGGTTCCGAAATGAGTTTGTTTATCAATGGTGTGAAAATTACAACTTGGACCCAGTACAATGGTAAATTGGACAGTAGTGTAACCTCTCCATTATGCCTTGGTATTGCCCGACCCAATTCCAATCTTTGGGGTGAATTTAAGGGATTAATGCAAGATGTGAAAATTTATGATTCGGAGCTTTCTCCGATTGAGATCGCGATTCTTGCTGAACTTGGTTCATTTCAAAGTTTTACCACAGGCACTCAGTCTGCCCCCCCCCTTGTTGAGGTAAGGCCTGCTTCGAATATCACTGAGAGCAATGCAACCATTCATTATGAGCTCCTATCTTATGATGAAGCCCAACCCGAAATTATTATTTATTGGGGGCCGGTTGATCAGGGCGAAAACGAGGGGTTGTGGGAGAATAATCAAAGTCTTGGACAGCAGGGAATTGGCGAAGGTAATGTTACGATCAGTGGTTTCCTTCCCGGTGATATGATTTACTACCGGGCCCGGGCAAAGGGGCCTACCTACGGTGACTGGTCTGATCAATTTGGTCAGCTGCGTATGGTGGACAAGCCCAGTGTGTCAATACTCTCCGCTAATCAATTGACTCTTACTTCGGCGACCCTTCGTGGAAGAGTGGACGGTAATGGTGGGGTTTCTCAAACCGTGTTATTGTCAGAGCCCAAAGTCTCCAAGGATTTAATTGCTCATTGGAGGTTCGATGAAGGATCGGGGCAGGAAGCGTATGATTCAACCGGTTTTACTCCTGCCGCTCAACTTTTTGATGGGGTTTCCTGGGTAGAAGGAATGGGAGGGCAATGGAAAAAAGCTCTTCGTTTTGATGGTAGTTCGCTTGCATACCTTAAAGCGGGTTCTTTCCGAATTGAGGGTGATATGAGTTTTTCAGGTTGGGCGTACAAGGAAAATCTTGGAATTTATCAGGGTGTATTTGACTTTGGTAATGGTACAGATGATCAAAATCTATTTTTCTCCAACCGGTGGAAAACAAGTGAAGCTGAATGGACAATTCGTCGCGGTGCGAACACACGCAGCCTGTATGCAACTAATTTCTGGACACTTAACGAGTGGCAGCATGTGGTGGCTACGGTTAATGAGGCTGGGGTGATGAAACTGTACCGGAATGGTGAGCTTAAAGGATCCACTCTCGGGCATTTGCCAGCTTCGACCACCCGATCCAATCACTATGTAGGGAGGAATAGTCGAACAGATAGTGAATATTTTTACGGAATGATGGATGATTTGCGTGTATACGACCGTGCAATTAGTCCCGAAGAGGTCAGTCAAGTATACACTGGAGATCTTCAAGTTTATTCAGTCCTAGGGGGACAGAATCCGACCGTGACAATTTATTGGGGAGATGAGGACGCGGGACAGACCATAGATGTAAATTCATCCTCCAGTAGCAGTTGGGATGGGAGTGTAAACCTCGGAGTTCTACCCACGGGTGAATTTTCTACTCCACTCTCCGGATTAGCGGGTGGCAATACATATTTCTATCGTGTAACCGCTCGAAATGCAGCGGGAAGTACAGTTCTCAGTGAAGTGTCGAGTTTTTCAACTGGTTCCTTTGGATTTAAATCTGATTCATTTGCCCAGGGGCAACTTCTTCTGTGGCTTGACTCAACAGATATTAATGGGGACGGTAATCTTTCGAATGAACCTTTTGGTGGAAGAGTTGATAAATGGCGGGATAAGTCAGGTGCAAACCGACATGCGGGAAATGGGAATGGTCCTGAGCTTCGAATCAATAGTTGGAATTCGTTAACAACCTTAAAATTTGACGGCCAGAGTAATTACCTGAGAGTCTCTGATTCGAATGCTTTTAATCTAGGCGAAGATTTAACAATCTTCGTAGTGGCAAAAGGAGATACCCTCCAAGATTGGAGATCAATTCTTTCGAAAAGAGGTGAAGATAATGTGGGTTGGCAATTCCGAAAGGACAACACCGATTTTGCCACCTTTACTGTTCGTGGAACATCTGGAAATGACGGTGAGCGGGGAAGTACTCTTATTAATGGCGTTCCCCATGTTTGGTCGATGCGTAAGACTTCACTAAAACGAACTCAATGGGCGGACGGAAATCTAGAATATCATATTGATGACAGGGGCTCAATTCCTGACACCAACAGTGATGTTGTAATAGCCGGACGGGATCAGGACGGTATTACTTCTCTCAGTGGGGTTGAGATTGGGGAAATTCTGGTCTACGATCAGGCGTTGAGTGACAGTGATGTTTCGAAAATGGAGGGACACTTAGCTCATAAATGGGGATTGCTCGCCAACATGCCGGGTGTTCATTCTTACAAATCAGAAACTCCTCAATTTGAAAACCGGCCTGAAATTTTGCTTAGTGACCGTTATTCAATCAAAAAAGATTCCAATTTGAGTATGCCGATGCAGGTAAATCGGGTAGCCAGTAACTTTCTTGCCAGCGGATTGCCCATCGGATTGGATATAAATTCTACCACGGGGTTGATATACGGTGTGCCCTCGGTAGCAGGTTCGTTTACTGCCCGCGTGGAAGCGTCCAATCAATCAGGTACATTCTCGAAAGATATTCTTTTCACGGTCACCGATTTTTCTGATTGGAAGTACTCCTCTTCTATAAGTTTCCCTGGTTACACAGGTTCCTCTCTCCTTAATGACTTCCCGGTTTATCTTGAATTGAATTCGTCGCTGTCTGGGTTCAGCTACGATCAATTTGCTTCTCCATTTGGATACGACCTCCGTTTTTTGGGGAATAATGGATCCGAAGAGCTTTATTATGAACCGGTAATTTGGAACAAACAGGGAACTTCGGGTTTTTGGGTTCTTCTTTCCGCTTTTGATGAAAATAGCACGGTTCAGGCAATATGGGGTAATCCCAATGCCACCCAACAACCAAGCTATTGTAACAACGGAATTGTCTGGTCTAATTATAATGGAGTTTGGCATATGGATGGCACAGGGCTTAGTACTGTGAAGGAGTCCCGTGCGAGTGCTCATGCTACTCCTTACAACTTTGAAACCCTTCGGGTACCAGGAGTAGTCGGTACTGCTCTTTCCTTTGATGGCGTAAATGATTATGTCGAACTACCCCTTTCGATTCACCCGCAATCGGATGCCCGTCAACTTACTCTGTCTTTTTGGAGTTACGGTGGTTCCAATTTAAGTTCATCTTCAAGCACGACACTTCTTGAATCTGGATCCGCACAGGGACGTTCGCTTAACATTCATTTCCCAAATGCTTCCAGATTGCATTGGGATGCGGGAGGTCAGAACTCTTATGATAATACTAACCGGGAATTTTCTTCCTACAGTGGGCAATGGGATCATTGGGCATTTCAAAAGGATATAGATGAAGGGGTCATGTATGTATACCGAAATGGCCAACTTTGGCTTGATGGTTATAATCGAAGCCGTCCGTTTGACGGAGATGTGGAGAGTTTCCGTCTGGGTTCCAACCGATATGGCGGGTGGTACTGGAATGGATTATTAGACGAATTAAGAATTAGTTTTTCGATTGAATCTCCTGACTCCATACTTGCCTCCTATGAAAGTCAAAGACCTGGCGGGAATTTTTCTGCCATGCAACCAGTGATTGGCCCTCCCCTATTGATTAACGGACAAGTTGCGGAAGGTTATGCCAACGATAGTAATCTTTCCTGTTTTATTCAGGTTTTTCCCAGTGCGACGACTTTTTCTGCGGTTGGATTACCCGCGGGTATCTTATTAAATTCATCCACCGGCGAGCTTTCTGGAGTTCCATTGCAAGGTGGTACCTATAACATCACCGTTACAGCCTCTAATAATTCGGGGAAGGATCAGGGGATTTTGACTTTATCTATCGTGGAGAGGACAGGATTTACCCATCAGGTGGATTTTAATTGTTCCGCTTATTCAGGGACTACCCTGCAGGATTTTCCCTTACTAATTCGCTTGGACCGCTCGGTCATGAACTTCAGTCTGAAGAGTTTTGCCTCCAATAATTGTAACGATCTTAGATTTTACGATCAACATGCACGTGAACTTGAATATGAAATTGATGAAATTAATGATGCTAATGGAAGCCTTTCAGTCTGGGTAAAGGCGAAGGAATTGAACTCGTCGACCTTCATCTCTGCGTATTGGGGGAATCCGACTCTTGCTCAATTCCCTCCAGTCTATTCGGGGGATGGTTCAACCTGGACCAATGGCTTCCGAGGCGTATGGCATATGCGGTCTTTCGAAGGAATTGAAGTGCTAACTGATTCGAGTGTTTATCGAAACCATGCTTATGATGATTATGGCATTGGAGATACCGGCATTGTGGGTAGTGGTCGAACATTATCGGGTGGAGTCGAGAAATTTTTACGGGTTCCATCCGCATTTTCTTTAGATGATTTACATGAGAAAAGTTTCACTTTTTCAACTTGGATAAAATTGGATGAAGCACCTCCTTCAAAAGCAGAGGATTCTGTATATGCCAGTGGCTATCTAACCAATCCTAATGATACTTATTTTGATGATATTAATAACTTTTACACACTTACCCCGAGTGGTAGTCGAATTATGCAAACCGGACCAAGGCAGGGTCTCTATTTTGATGGGGATAACGACTTTAAGAACGGGGGGATTGGTATTAACCGAAATGATAATTATCTCACTTTCTTTCAAGCTATTTTCACTCCCCAGGAAAGTGGTGACTACTTTTTCAGATGTGACCGCAAGGATGATTATGCCACGATCTGGCTGGATCTTGATCGGGATGGTACTTTTGAGAAAAATGGAGATCTCGGCGGTGAGAAATTAGGAGGGAATGGTAATTTTACATCTACCGCCTACCCTTTAATTTCAGGGAGTGATTATAAAATTGCAATTGCTCATGGCGAGGGTCGGGGAGGTTCAAGGATTAGGCCATGGATTAAAACACCCAGTGAGGATTGGCAAATCATCGACCCGAGCAACCCCACACAAACGGGTATGTTTTCGGTAACCTTTGATGGTAATTTTACTAATGACATTAGCCCATACATCATTGCTAAACATGGTGTTGGCGAAAGAATTAGCCTGAGCGGAGGTAAAACGGCGGTTTTTCATGACCTGGTAGTTCAGGGCGAAATATCAGCTATCTCCCCGAGTTCCCTTTATAGTCTAAACTCGGCATGGAAACATGTGACGGTAAGCGTGGATCATCTATTAGGTGATATTAAAATATACGAAGATGGTAATTTGACTATTTCTTCCACTTTTACTGCGGGAGAATCCGCACATGCAATAAGCGGTCAGGACTGGTACTTCGGTCAAGGTTTAGTGCCCTCTTCGTTTGATGAAATGCGACTTGCGAATGTCGCTCGTTCCGCGGATTGGGTCCAAGCTTCCTACCTTAATCAGAATCCTACTTCTACGCTGCCCGTTATTTCAGCAGTCTCTGGTCTGCCCAGCTTTCGCTCACTTTCAACATTTAACTTACCCGCCGATCAACCTTTTAACCACTCAATATCGGTAACAGGATCACCAGGATCACCACTTGTTTTTACTGCAGTTGGATTACCCAGTGGAATTCTGCTTAGCTCGAATGATGGTAATTTGTCTGGTTCTCCTTCTGTGTCTGGTCAATTCACTTCCACGATCAGTGCCTTGTACCGGAATGGTAACCGGGCAGATCAGCAATACCGTTTTACCATCTCTCCGAGCGCTCCGGATATTATTATTTCTATCCCTCAGGTTGTAAATTCAACTTCGCTCTCAATCCCTTACGAAATGAATGCAACTGGAGGCGAAGACCCCATGCTTTATGTGGTTGCGGATACAATAGATCATGGCACCAATTTTTATGCGTGGTCCTATCGAAAGTCTCTCGGCAATAAGGGTCTAGGCTCTGGTACCGCAATCTTAGGTGGATTAGAACCCAACCAAAGCTATTATGTGCGATTATATGCTGAGAATTCGGCAGGTTATGACTGGACAGGGAAAGAATTCTTAATTCGCACACAGCCCAATAAGGAACACCTGCCCACGTCCCTTGCAATGTGGCTTGATGCGGCCGACTTGGCGGGCAACGGAAGCAATACTGTAGAGGGTTTTACTGTGTCGACCTGGAATGATAAATCTGGGAAAGATCGTGATATGGCCAACCCCGTCGGTAACCCGACCATAAAACTTGAAGGTCATGGAGGGAAGCCGGTAGTTGATTTTGATGGTAAATCGCAGATGCGGACCAATTACAACTTTAGCGGTACCGATTTGAATTTATGGAGAAATGGTGGCTATTCAGTTTTTGGAGTATCTCGTTACACTGGCGGAGATAATGAACGTGTGATCAGTTCGAGCGGACATAATTGGCTTTTAGGACATCATGGTAATCAAATTGGAAGATATTTTTTTAATGGATGGGTCGATCAAGGATTTGCCTCCGATACCAATTTCCATATTTTTGAAACCCTCCATGAGGGGCGTACTGTGAATACAAATCCCTCTGCATCAGTCTGGACGGACGGAATTGAGGGTTCTTACCGAAGCGGGGGGAAGCAGGGTTCTAGCAACTGGAATTTTTATCCAGGGCAACTTTCGTTCGGGGCATTCGATAATTTGCGTGAAGCTTCCAAATGTCAAGTTGCAGAATTCATTATGCTGGAGGGTCTTATTAATGAACAGGATCGTTTAAAAATCGAGGGTTACCTCTCTCATAAGTGGGGAATACCACTACCCTCTTCTCATCCATGGGCCAACGATGCACCGACCTACGGAGATGTGATTCTCTCTGGCTCCACTGCTTTGATAGATACGAACCGAACTGTTGTTCCTACCATTATCAATCGATCGCCCGCTAATCTTAAAAATACGTCCGCTTCTTTGACTGGTCGTTTAGTTGATACGGGTTTGGGCATCCTTCCTATTAATCCAGCTGGGGTTGTCTCGACAAGCACTTCTACGATAGCCGGACTTTCTCCTCCTATTATTGGTGATATTAACGCATCCAATATTTCTCAAAGCAGTGCTAATTTAAGAGGAACTCTTATCTCTACTGGTGGGGAGACTCCGATTATAACTATAGTTTGGGGAGAACAAGATCACGGATCAGATTTTAATAATCTTTCAAGTTGGGACTTTAATGAAAGCTTGGGCTACTCGACTGCGGGGCCCTTTTCAGTTTTAGTAGGAGATTTACAGGAACGAACCGTCTACTTCTTCCGCGTGGCGGTTTCTAACTCGATTGGTTCATTCATGTCACCGGATGTGGGAGTATTTGTGACAAGTTCTGTCGATCTGGTACCCCCTCAATCAATTTTATGGCTTGATGCAAATGATTCATCTGCTTCAACTGGAACGTGGTTAGATACAAGTGGTAACGGAAATCATGCCACTAAGCAGGGTAATCCTAGTGTTGTATCAAATGCTCAGAATGGGTTGTCAGTTATGAGGTATACCGGGACGAATGGCGAGTATCACAGCTTTGCAAATTTCACTGATGTTCGAACTGTTTTCTGGGTCTTTAAAAACTCGGGTGGTTATTGGCCTCTCTTGGGAGACAATAACAGGTACCACTTCCACCCAATGAATTCGAATGATTTAGTTAATGGTAGGCATACGAGTGGGAGTGTTAAAAATGGTAATTTTGCTTTGAATGGAACTCCGGCTTCTTGGGATACTTCAAAGCCCTCTACTATGTCGATTCTTTCGCTTCGTACATTAGGTAATGTGGAAGCTTCTAATTTCGCCAGTGATAGGAATATCAATGGCCGCTATGCCAATTGCGATTTAGCAGAACTAATCATCTATAATTCTCCTCTTTCGGACGATCAAATAAAATACCAAGAAGGGTATCTTGCAAAAAAATGGGGACTTCAAGGTAACTTGCCTAATAATCACCCATTTAAGTTGGATCATATGTCGAACCAACCAATTATAACAAGTTCGGGAAATGATTCAGCAATCATTGGCAACGCGTTCAGTTATCAAATCTCAACCAATATTTCTTCTCCAAATTTCGCCGCATATAATTTGCCATCGGGAATAAGCTGTGATTCATCCGGATTAATTTCAGGGACTCCAAGTGTGGGTGGTGATTACCATATTTTATTGATTGCAGAAAATTCAACTTATGCTGCTCGCGGAACTCTTCACTTGTCTATTTCAGATAGCACTGCCGAGATTATTTCTTTCCCAGCCGAGAGTATATCCTCAAGTTCTGCTAATTTGCTTGGAGATATTAATCAGACCGGAGGAACGGAACCAAGCGTCACCATTCATTGGGGGGACGATAATGCCGGCTTTGGTGTATGGGATAACAATCATTCTTTAGGAGTAAAAGGAAAGGGGGCATTGTCCCATTTTATCACCGGACTCTCCCCCAATACCGTACATTATTTCAGATTTTCTGGTGATAATACAGATGGTGGAAGTGGGGGGATATCATGGTCTGGGGTGCAGTCTTTCACTACCGATTTAAATGTAAGTGCACCCGTTCTTAGTTCAGTTAGTAGTGTTTCAGATATAACCCTTGCAGGAGCGAAGTTTAATTCAGTGTTAAAGAACACAGGAGGAGATGATAACACAACCGTAACCTTCTTTTGGGGGCAAGGTGATGGCGGGACATTTCCTTCCTTATGGCAACATTCAATTGTAATTAATCAGGCACAAGTTGGAACTTTAGTCGGACAGGTGACCAGCGGACTCGGATTTCCTCGAGAATATTTCATGAGAGTTCAGGCAAGTAACAGTGCAGGTGCGGTCTGGACTCCGAGTACTCTATCTTTTGTTCCTCAACCTGGTAATTCCGGATTTACTCCAATGGATTTTTCAGGGTTAAGATTATGGCTGGATGCATCTGACTTAAATGGCACTGGGGTTACTCTTCCACTTTCTATGGGCGGTTCAGTTTCTCAAGTTAAGGATAAGTCAGGGCAGGCCAATGATGCTGCTCAACTTGTCTCTACATACCAACCTTCGTTTATTCATGGTGCGTTAAATAATTTACCAAATATTCGCTTCGATGGATCCAATGATTATTTAGAATTTGAAAAGATAGAGACTATTCGAACTGTATTTTTGGTTATTAATCGGAAGGCAGGCAATGAGGGGTTTGTATTGGGCGATGATACGGGGCATCATTTTCATAGTGCAAGTAATGCAATCTGGTCTCAGACATGGACTCATCCGAATGTAATTAATGGTTTAACACAAATTAATGGAAATCTGCGTGATGGGTTAACAAGTGATTATAATGATGACACCCCTACCCTTATATCAATCAGAACAACTGGACCAGTCAGGGCGTCGAATTTTTCAAAAGATCGAACAAATGAAATATATTGGAAGGGAGATTTGGCGGAATTATTAATCTACAATGAGGAGTTGCCCACATCTATATTAAGAAAGGTCGAAGGTTACTTGGCACATAAGTGGGGAATAGAATCCTCTTTAACTGGTTCTCATCCATACAGGAATAGTGCCCCCTCTCGAAGTAAAAGTGCTTCGATTACAAAAATATTTTGGGGAGGAACTGACGGAGGAACTGATCCCTCCCTATGGGATAATGAAATTGAAGTGGGAGAGGTGAGTGTGGGACTTAGAAGATTATCTGAGGGGGTCACTGTTTTGGCAGAACCATTACCCAATCAAGCTGGTGCAATATATTCAGCAAATCGTTTGTTGGACGGTGAACTTCCCCAAGACGGATGGAGGAGTTCCTGGACGGCCTGGTATAAAGTCGATCCATTACTCACCTTTAATTTGGGCAAGGAAAGGTTGATGAACAAAATAAGAATTTACTTTCAACCTTACGATCGTGCGGATGAGTTCAAGGAGGTGGAAATTTGGACAGCTGATGAGGAAATGAATTTTTCACTTCTAAGGACCGCCCCTGGGGCTTTTGGACTTCGGGAGCAAGGCATTTTTGCTGAATATGATCTTGAGGGTATCAGCACTCGTGCGATTCGTTTAGCCCCCAAGTTTCAAGGCTGGGGACATCAGTGGGGTGAGGTTGAGTTTTGGGTCTATGATACTGGAGATTTTGCTTCTGAAGTTGAGGGATTAACTAAAGGGCAGACTTATTATTATCGTACTTTCACATCAAATGATGGTGGTTCAGGTTGGGCGCCGGACACGATTAGTTTTAAAGCAGAGGATCGAGTAGCCTACAATTCTGGCAAACTTATCATTAATACCACTCTCGGCACTTGGAAGCACAGTGGTGGAGACCAAAGATTTGGAACTATAACCCAAAAGAAATTATCTGACAATATTGGTAATGAATATTTGTTTAAGGTGTGCCGATTCGAATTTGACAGTATTGATTTTAGGGGAAGTTTAGAAATTGAAATAAAGGGCGATGCATCTCTCGAAATTGCCGCACGCAATGGAGACGCATTTATTGGGACTCCGATGATCGTTTCTGGGAGTGATGGGTCCTCGGATTTAATTGGAAAAGCTGGAGTTGGAGGGTTTGACGGTGGAACTATTGGAAGCCGAGGCATTGGACCTGGAGGTGGATTGGGTGGAATCTTGCCAGGTGGTGGTGGATATGGTGGCGCAGGCGGTCTTGCCACAGCTACTAGCGGACAACCGTATGGGGTCGGGGGACTTGCCGACTTGGTCGGGGGGAGTGGTGGCGGTGGTTACACTGTTGATTTTACTGGTGGAGGAGGCGGTGGCGCACTCAAATTGGAAGCCTCAGGTACTTTAACTTTGGACTCGCGCTTATTCTCTCTCGGAGGTGCAGGTTTTTCAGGATCAGGTGGCGGTTCGGGAGGTGCTTTATATCTTAAAGCTGATCATTTAGTTTTAACTTCAAATTCTATACTCGATGTGTCCGGGGGGGCAAATGGAGGTGGCGCCGGAAGGATTTATCTGGAGGGTATTACATCGCTAATTAATAATGGAATGGATAATCTGCGTAAAAGCGGTGGTCCAGGTGCAGTTCCAGGTACGGAGGGAACATTACGCTTTGTTCGTCCATCTCATTTGGAAGAACTAGATTTTCGCTCGGGTTCCATTACAATTGATACCGATGTGGGAACATTAATTCACAGTGATGGTTCTATTGCATATGGGGTGACGCAAGATCTTCTTTATATTGATGAAGTTGGTGCTGCCTGGCCTTATTCAGTATGTAGGTTTAAATTTACTCGTATTCAACTTGGTGGTGGCGTGGTGGTTACAGTTTCAGGTAGGAATGCGTTAGCCTTTGAGGCATATTCAGGTGATTTGATCATGGGCGCAAATCTTCGACTTGATGGCGGGCATGCATTTACAAACTTTGGTGGAAAAGGAATTCTGGGAGGTTTTTCAGGAGTTGATGCTGCATCCTTATATGGAGCGGGCCCTGGTGCTCCAAAATTGACCTCTTCTGTTGGTCATGGTGCAGCTTATGGCGGTCACGGTTCCGGAAATGCGAAAACTTATGGAGACCGTTCACTTAATGCTCTTATGGGAGGCAGTTCAGGTGGGGCTTCTGATTCTGAAGGTTCTGGTGCTGGTGGAGGTGTAATTGAACTTAAAGCATCCCGTGAACTTATTATCGAACCTAATGTTCTAATTACTGCAAACGGTGGCAATGGTGCAGGCAACGCTGGGGCAGGCTCTGGTGGTGGAGTGCGCCTTGTGGCAACTCGAGTGTATAACCACGGACGAATTGAGGCAAAGGCAGGAAATGGGGTACAGGTTGACGGCAATCATCAATCTCGTGGTTCCTCTGGCGGGCGGGTTGCAATTATAGCTTCTGCCGAAGTCAAAGCAGGGGACATTGATGTTTCAGGTGAATGGTTAAGTAATGAAGGCTCAATTTTTATAGGAGGGAATTATCAGAATTCCAGTATGATTGCTGATAATGCCAAGGTTACAATTGATTCAAAGACAGGTTATTTTTCAATCGAAGGAGGAGCTCACGGTGTTGGCGATTTTTCTGATCACTCTTACATTGACAGTATCGGGGTAAATTGGGATTACGGGATTTGTACCTTTACCTTTGGTCAGGTGCGTTTAAGTGGCGAAACAGAAGTCATTTTGCGAGGCGATCGCTCTCTTTCTATAAATACTGTGGCGGGGGGAGAAATATTTATTGGAGCTGATCTTATCCTAGATGGTGGCGATGCTTCTCAAGAAAATGGTTATGGTGGTAGATCAGTCTTGAATCCATGGTCAGGTAAGAGTTCTGAGAAATTACAGGGCGATGGTCCCGGCGGTCAGGGAACTGCCGGTAATTGGGGCATTGGAGCAAACTATAGCTACGGGGATGAGCAGATAACTGATTTAATGGCTGGGAGTAGTGGGTCAAGTTGCAGGTACTTCCAGGGATCAGGTGCCGGTGGAGGTGCCTTGGAATTAAAAGCTGAAGGTGATCTTACTATTTCTGCTGGTTCTATTATTAGCGCTAACGGGGGGAATGGTAGAACAAATGGACATGCAAACGATCACGGTGGAGGTGGTTCGGGCGGAGCGCTAAAACTGTCTGGCCGCAATATATATAATCAGGGATTGCTTCAAGTGTTAGGTGGAAATCGTGGTGCTGGTGGGGGTAGAATTGTTATGGCTGCGCAAAATATCATTGAAAAAGGAGTGATGTCTATAGGTTCAGGTAGTTTTAAAGAAGTTAAGCCACCTGTGGTTTCAGTTCCTGAATTACTTTACCTTTCATATAAAAGTACAGGTCAACGAGAGGTGAGAAAAAATGTTACAACGCGACCCCGTAGTTTAGTAGCATATTGGCCGATGGACGAAGGGGATGGTCAGCAAACCAAAGATATTTTGGGTCGCTTCCCTGGTTCACTTATTGGTGGTATTTCTTGGGTGGACGGATACTTCGGTAAGGGAATACAATTTAATGGTACTAATGCTTATGTTTCTACTCAGGCGACTGCGGATATTCTTGGTATTGATGGAAAGAAACCGAGGACGATTGCATTTTGGGTTAAGGTCGATGGGAATAATCCACAATCTGAGCCTGGGTTCTATGGGTATGGTGAAACCTCAAGTTCTAACGGCGTTAATAAATTCTGGGGACTGCGCAATATCAAGGACGGTGGTTATACCCAACTTTTGAGTCAACATTGGGGTTGGGACCAAAGGGCTTACCATTCTAACACTCTACTGGGCCGGTGGGCTCATTTTGCCCACACATTCAATGGTTCTGAAGTCTCTGTCTATCTTGATGGTTCACGAATTGCTAATTGGACTCGCTCGCAGATAAGTACTGGGATTGCACAAACTTTTCAATTTGGCAGGTGGCGTAATGACTCAAGGGCATACTTCGGGGGAACTCTAGATGAAATGAGAGTTTACAAAGATGCTTTAAGCGAAAATGAAATCCAACAGATTTTTGGTGGTCAGGATTTGACCGAAGAAGTCGTTTTCCTGCAGCACCAAGTGCAAGCTTCTGACGACCCTACAGCTTTTGGAGCAAGTGCACTTCCTAATGGGTTAAGCATTAACTCCTTGAATGGAGAAATCATAGGAAAACCTCTTGAGGTTGGAACTTTTGATCTTAATGTCAGCGCCACTAATCTGGCTGGGACTGGACTTAGTTCATTAAGGATTATTGTTGATAAAACTGCACCTGTTATCTCTAGTGCTTCTCCGCGTAATGTGACTTCAACCTCTGCTCGTTTTTCCGCATTGATTAACAATGATGGTGGTGATCCCCCTACTCTATCGCTTTTTTGGGGTGATAATGATGGAGGCACAAATACACAACTTGATGCTTCCGACGATAATCGTTGGGATAACCGAATAGATCTCAATGGTACACACCCTGAGGGGTTGGCTACCTTATTTGTGGATAATTTATCACTGGGTTCAACTTACTATTATCGATGGTTAGCCTCTAACTCTGTAAATTCTGAAGTATGGAGCATTCCTCCCCAAGAAGGAATCAGGGCATGGTGGAAATTTGATGAATCTTCTGGTAGCATTGCACTTGATGAAATCGACGGGAATTCAGCTAGATTGGTTGGGATTGACAATTCGGGCAGAGTCTTTGGGGAAATTGGCAACGCATTACAGTTTGCCGGTGCCGGAGAACATATTATTGCCAAGGGCTTCAAGGGGGTAGTTGGAGATAAACCTCGCACATTATCCTTTTGGGTTAAGACAAGCTCGCTAAATGGTTCATTAGTTAATTGGGGAACCAGTGGAGATGGTACAGATTGGCAAGTTGCCCTAAATAACGGGACGATTCACCTGGATGTTGGCAGTTCCAGGTTAACTGGAACTACTGTTTTAAATAATAATTTATGGCACCATATATCATTGGTTCTCCCAGATGGAGCTGGTTCTGCAAAAGATGTGTTTGTCTACATTGACGGAAATAAGGAAAGCACTACTTTTGCACATGATTACATTTCCCCAGACAGTATCAATGGTCTTGTACTGTGGTTGGATGCAAGTGACCTTGATGCAAATGGCGTCATAGATACAACTCCATCAGGAAATATCTCCACATGGAACGACAAAAGCGGTAACGCAAGAAATGCCTCAACGAGTACAGGAACCCCGTTTCTGAACGCATCCAATGGACCAAATGCTTTGCCGGTAATTGAATTTAGAAGCGGGTTTTCCAATGGTGGTACAGGCGATGAAGAAATGTCGGTTAATGGAACCTTCAAGGTAAAAGAACATTTTTATGTATTGAGAAGCCCATCCCCCAAATGGAGTGACTATGGTGGAGTTGTAGGAGGAGGTGGTTCTCGGGGTAGTAATTTCATTTTTCAACGAAATCAGCAGTATTTCCACAGTAATCAATATCCTAGTGCTGTTTGGAAAAATGGAGTTTCAATAACTTCAGGTAATTTTAATCTTGGGGTAATTAATGACTACATGATCCTCAGGGTTTCGGTAAACAATAATAACCCAGGGCCCCATTCCACATGGAAAGTTGGGGATGATGGAACGGGCTGGAGTATGGACATGGACCTTGCTGAAGCCATATGCTTCTCTTCGTCATTATCTGCTCAAGATGCGAGTGCAGTGGAGCAATACCTTGGTTTTAAGTGGGGTTTGAAAACTCTAAATACTTCAAACCTAAATGATTTCAGGATTGGCACTGATGACAATGGCGATCACTTTGCTGGTGTCATTGATGAAGTGAGGCTTTATGAATATGCCCTCTCCTCACAAGATATTAATAGTATTGCTCTCAATGGAACGATGAAGTTTCAAACTTCGAGCGTTGCCCTCCCACCCGTTGTCGAAATTGTTAAGATTACTCCAGAAGCAAATGGATCAGCCATTATTACAGGTAACCTGATAAGCAAAGACTCAAATTTCCCGACGGTACGAGTTTATTATGGTAACGAAAATGGAGGGTTTGATTCTTCAAGGTGGGATTCATTTGTGGATGTGTCTTCCGGTAACCCGCTGAACCTTGGTGAGTTTAATGCAAGTATTACGGGTTTAAGTCCAGGGGAAACTTATTTCTTCCGGACTTTTGCAATAAGTGCAGATGGAGAGGACTGGTCGAGCGGAGATCCGGAGGTAATTGATGATCTAATGTCCTTTTGGCGCTTTGATGAAGAAGATGGAGTTTATGCTTTTGATTCAACTTATCCCGCACATTTGGCTAGATTTGAAGGGAACGAAAATAATAATACCCGACCAGAAGGGTTTAATGCGCAGGGCATATATTTTGACGGAGGAACCAATTGGTTAAATTTAGATTTTAATTCAAGTGGTTACCTTGCAAATTCTTTTGAGGGAAGAACGATTAGTTTTCGCTTTAAACCAACAGCTAAAGTTTATGCAGGGCCTGCATTGACCAAGTATGCACAACTTGCTGCTTATTTCCCCTTTGATGAAGGGGCAGGCGCCACCTCATCCGATTTAAGCACCAATCAATTAACTGGCACCGGGAATGGCGGATTTTCTTGGAGTACAGGTAATAGTGGGCAAGCAATTAACCTAGATGGTATTGACGATTCAATTTCAATTGAAACCCAAGGGGTATTGAAGGAGTTTCATAAAAATTCTTACACAATTTCTTTCTGGGTGAATCCTTCTAACGCTGTGGCAGGAAAATATTCATCTGGTCAATTAAATGCATTTGGATTTAAAATTGCACTGAGTGAATCATATTTTTCTGGAACGGATTTACTATTTTCCCTTAATCCAAGTGGATCGAGCCTTTTAACTGATGGACCCAGTGGCAACGGTTTTGAGTTCGTTAATGACGATGATTTTAAGAATGCCGGAATTGGAATTAATCAAAATGATAATTACATGTCCTTATTCACTGGAGTATTCCAAGCAAAAGAAGCCGGCACTTATTCCTGGGAAGCAAAAGGCAATGACAACCGTGCTGCTCTATGGATAGACTTGGATCAGGATGGAGTGTTTGAAGTAAGTGGAAATTTGGGGACAGAAAAAATTCTTGATGTGTCATATCCTGAAAGTCAGAGTAATAGTGTGGATTTATTACCCGGGTTCTATTCGATTGCGGTAGTCCATGCGGAGGTAACAGGAGGTTCATCAATTGAGTTATATCACTCATCCCCTAGTCCTGCATCGGGACCCACTTCGCTCAGTCTAGTGAACCCTGCGGTTAATTCTGATCTGTTTCTTACTGAAAACTCATACAGTCTACTGAAGAGAGGACCATTTGATTTTCTTATTGATGGAAATAATAGCATCTCCTTCACGCATGCCACCGCAAGCCAATCCGTCAAGGTTTCATCTTCGGTTAATCTCACCCAGTCCAACTGGAGCCATGTTGGAGTAGTTGTGGATTATAATTCATCTATGGTTAAGCTTTATCAAGATGGTGCTTTGGTTGACCAAAATACTTTACCAGAGGACAGTGCTCTGAACCTGCTTGCTAATGAAATGTGGGAAGTTGGCGGTACCAGTAGAATTGCAAAAAACTACTTTAATGGAAAGATAGACGATTTACGCTTTTACCAATCTGCTTTGATCGATAGCGAAATTGCAGATATTTATAACGACGACATAACTGGTGCAGCACAAGCTGGTTATATTAATCAAACACTTTATGATGAGGGTTCTGCATCATCCGGCCTTGGTATTGTGTTAGAGGGAAATTCTCTCAAAGCAAAAGTCGGAGAGAATGGTTCCGTTGCTGAAGTTTCTAGCACTATCGATATTAAAGATGATCAGTGGCATCATGCGATTGTCACCTATGGTGATTCACCCAAAACGCTAAAACTTTACCTTGATGGAAATCTACAAGGCACTCCCGCTTTACTAGACTACCCTATGGTTTCTTTGCATCCAGAAATACCCTCCTTTGGTTCGATGAATGGAACAAGTCTTTTCACTGGATTTGGTAATTACCAGGGATTGATTGATGAACTAAGAATTTACGATCGCGGTTTAATTTCTCAGGAAGTTGCGAAAGTTTTTAATGGAGATTCTCAAAATGACGGATTCATTGAGTTTCTTGCAATTCAGAAACCGATTGTTCAAACTAAAACACCAATTGATATTTTACCGAATCAGGCAATATTACGAGCTGAGGTTTTATCAACAGGCGGCACTGTAACTACTGTAAATTCTGTAGTGGATCGTTCATTCAAGGTGGATTCTATTTCTGGAATGGCTGCATGGTATTCAGCTCAGGATATGAACGGAGATAATGTCGATGATCTTGGCCAAGTGTTTTCCAACGGGGATATTGTTACTGAATGGAGGGATGGTTCGGGAAAGCAGAGAAGTATGCTTAATACTTCTGGTAATCCACGATTCTATACCTCTGCACTAAAAGGGAAGCCAATAATAAGTTTTGATGGAGATGACATGATTTGGGGTGAAACAAATTTTGATTTCCTCACCAATACAGGATATTCAATTGTATCAATTTCCAGGTATACTGGTGGTGCAAATAATCGGGTTATTTCTTCAAGGACAACGAACTGGCTCTTTGGTTATCATGCTGGACTGGTCACAAGGTGGTATGCAAATGGTTGGATTAGTACAGGTGGTCCTTCTGATAACGATTGGCATTTACACCTTGGAACAATAGAAGCGAAAGGCGGGGATCCTCGGGCATCTTTGTGGAGAGACGGTGAGCAAAAGGTTCTTAATCATAGAGGATCTAATAATAATAATTTTGGCCCTGGTGTGTTACAGTTTGGTGGCTACGGAGGAGGAAATGAAAGGTCGACCTGTGAAATTGCTGAGGTTGTCGTTTTTAATCGAGAGCTCAATCAAGGTGAGCGGGTTCAGTTGGAGGGTTACTTAGCTCATAAATGGAGGCTCAATGAGGATGTTTTACCTCAGTCCCACCCTTATTCTAGTGCCAACCCATTTGGTGGAATTGTAGAGAGTACCACCATTCAAACAGTTGGGGGAGATGATCCCATTGTTAAAATCTTTTGGGGTGATGAATGGATTGATGAAAACTCAACCCTTGTCGATGATTCAAATAATTCTAGGTGGGATAATGTGATTGATATCAATGGAGGGAATCCAGTTTCTCTTGGTACTTATGAAACTATGGTAAATAATTTAACAATTAATAAACCATATTTTTATCGAGCTTATGCGGAAAACCTAGGTGGTGCAAAGTGGGCCACAGATGTACAAACTTTTACTGCGAGCGATACCCGGTTCACAAAATATACGATGGATGGATTGGTCCTATGGTTAGATGCTATGGATCCCGACGGTGATAGTATAAAGGATTCATGGGACGATGGTAATTCAGTACCACTTTGGGTTGATAAGTCTCAAAGCGGTAAAAACGCTATGCAAACTGTTCCCAATGCAATGCCTACCTATGCAAAATCCGTTTTTGATGGTAATCCTGCAATTCGTTTCGCTACTGGAGAATCCTATAATGTTGGTTCCCTAAATCTAAATATCGGTAATATTCATGTGTTTATGGTTGCTCAAGGATTAGGCGTTGGTATCGGAGGAACGAACGGTACTACTGGATGGACACTAAACGCAAAGACTTCTCCGCGATTTGGATCCTATTCTAATGAATATAATGTACTTCAACAAATTACTTTGGGCAATGATCCAAGCACTGGGTTTGGTCAGTTAATCGGAGAAATTGGAGAAATTATGGTTTTTGATCGCCTCCTGAGTCAGGGAGAAAAGGAAAAAGTGGAGGGTTACTTGGGTCATAAGTGGGGGATTGTACAAGACTTGGCTGGCACAACTTATAAAATCAAAAATGGATTGGCATTATATTATCAATTTGAAGAAACTGATGGAAGTACCATTCAGGATTCTTCTCCCAATCTCAGAAATGCAAATCTTACAGACGGTGACTTAAACACTTTGGGGAAATTTAATTCAGGGATCGAATTTGATAACTCCGCCCAGGCTAAAATTGAACTTGGTGCAAACCAACTTTCTCTTCCCAGTAGTTGGACAATCTCGACATGGTTCACTACTCCCCTTGATGACACTTTCGCAGACTTCAGGCATGCCTTGACCAGCGGAGGCACAAACGCACATATTATTTTTAATCAACCAGGGGCAAAAGAATTAGGAGTATTTGATGGAACTTTTACTTCGACGGGTTACGGAGCAAATAATCTTGCCTCGGGGTGGCATCATTTAGTCGCACGAGGAACAGGAAGCCAAACCTCATTCTGGGTTAACGGTAATGCAGTTGGTACGGTCAATGCAAACGTGGCATCTCCCGTCGAAGCAATCGGAAATCTAACAGGTGGTTTTGGGCGTTTTTCAAATAAAATTGATGATTTTAGAGTCTATGACCGTGCACTGGGAACTTCAGAAATTAGAGACCTTTATGGTTTGGGTAATGGTGATTTTGGGGCGCACCCCTATAGCACTTACAGTCCGACTTTCGATAATTCACCTGAAATCAAGCTGCCTAGTAATCCAATTGTCCATTGGACTTTTGATGAGCTCAATGGAACATCAGTAGCTGATTCTTCTGGAGTCGGGAATAACGGTGAGGCTTTAGTTTTTTCAGATCTCTATCTTTTTTCGGAAGTGGGAAGAGACGGCACTGCACTTCGTTTTGATGGAAACAGTTCACTTCGGTTACCTTACGAAGCAAATAAATTTGACCTTACGGGGCCTTTTACAATTGGACTTTGGGTGTACACCAATGATTTAAATGGAGTTATTTTTCGAAGTGACCGAGTGAAATTTTCAATTTCTAATGGTTTTATTAATGCACAGGTTCGAATCAATGGTTCCTGGAAAATTTCGGATTCTATTCCTGCAACTATGGATCAATGGGTTCATTATATTTACCAATGGGATGGTAATAAAATACTAATTTATGCAAATACTGCAGAGGTTGTTCCACCAATCAATGCGAAGGGTGGATTAGCAGGGGATGGGACGGGTGCAGATCTTTATTTTGGCAAGCATCCATCTTCAATAGATTATTTTTCCGGGATGATGGATGACTTGCGCATATTCAATCAGTCACTAACTGCTCAGGAGAGGCAGGATATTTACGAATTTGCAGACTCCCCTCTTATTGCTAGATACGGACAGGATTATTCCTATGCCATTGAATCTATCAAGGGTCCAACTGAATATAATGCAACTAATCTACCGAACGGCTTAGATGTCGACTCAAATTCGGGCCTGATTTTCGGTGCTCCTTTTGAAACTGGTGAGTTTAATTCAACAATCACTGTCTCTAATATCTCAGGTTCGGATTCAGAGATAATTAAGTTGGTAGTTTTGCGTGGTCAGCAAAGCATCTCTTTTGAGCAAGACTTAGGTCTTATCGTTTATGGTGCCAGTCCAATAGACTTAAATGTAAGTGCAAGTTCCGGTTTACCGGTGTCACTCGAATTAATCGAAGGAAATTCAACTGTGGATTTAAACGGAACAGTGCTAACCATAAAAAGCCCCGGTGAGGTTAAAATTAAAGCCACACAGGATGGGAATGCATCCTGGCTTTCAGCAGAGCCCATTTTCTTGGACTTTCAAATCATGAAAAAAGAATTGATTGTCCGAGTTGATGATCAATTCAGAAAAGCCGATCAACCTAACCCGATATTCTCATACCAAGTTGAAGGGTTCGCTTACGATGATAACGAGTCTGTACTATTACAACCTGTTTCTGTTTCAAGTGCTGCAATAGATGGCAATAATTCTCACCCTACTCCAGTAGGATTATACTCAATATCGGCTTCAGGCATTATTTCCGACAAATACTTTGTTACTTACCTGAACGGTACTCTAACAGTTTCAAATAAAATTCAACACGAGCTTGTTTTTGATCAAAATCTTTCTTCCGTCTCTGCAATGACCTCTAATCTTTCACTTACCGGTTATTCACGAACTTTAGACGGGAATTTAACTAATCTACCATTATTATATCAATTGGATGATCCATCAGTTGCACGATTACTTACGACAAGGCAGGATGCATTGGTTTCCTATTGGAAGTTAGATGAGAACCTATACTCAGCGGCAGCAGATAGCATGGGGGGATATGATGGTACTATAGTTGATCTAAATGTAACCGGTTCAACGAAGGCATGGACCCCTGGGAAATTTGGTAGTGGTTTAATATTCGGACCTGAATATGGAAGAATTGAGACGGGAAGTGTCCCTTTTGATGGTTCCTTCACTTTGAGTGTTTGGCTGAACCCTTCTGATATAAATGATTCATCCTCAGTAATTATGGCCAAAGATGGTTTTAATCAAATGAATGTATTTAAGTTAAGGAAGCAAAATGCAAATGGACATGTTGTCTTGGACTTTTATACAGACGGTAATTCAACAGCAACGTCCTTGCAGTCAGGAAGTCCTGTACTATCGAATAATGAATGGATGCACTTAGCGGTAGTTTATAATGACGCAAACGGAACACTTAGGATATTTGCTGATGGAAACTTGTCTAATGAATTATCTTCCCTTTCCCTTTCCGGCTTTCCATTAAGTCAAAGATTCTCGCCATTCAAAATTGGCGGTTCTCTAAATCCATTTTCGGGAATTATAGATGATGTGCGTATTTATAATGATGATTTAAATCATACTGAAATTTTACAAATTTACGGATTAGGCGGTGGGGATTTTAATAAGATTGAAATAGTGGGCGAAGGCACAGCGAAAATTTCTGCAATTCAGCAAGGGAACAATCTTTATGCACCTGCAATTCCAATTGATAATTATTTGACCGTTATTAAATCTGATCAGAGTATTTCGTTCGCACCAATTGTTGATCACGCTGTTGGTGATTTTCCTTTCATTCTTGAAGCCAACGCAAGTTCTGGACTGCCTATTCAATTTGCAACATCTGACCCAACTAAAGCTACAATTACGGGGAGTAAAGTTTATATCCATGCCCCTGGTTTAGTAACTATCACCGCTATCCAGACCGGAGATAATCGGTTTAATTCTGCGACTTCAGTCGATCAAAACTTTACCGTAGGGTATAGTAATTTATTTTCAGATTCTGCCCCTGGGCTTCAACTATGGTTTGATGCAAACGATGTAAATGCTGATTATGAGCCTGATGATGTCTTTGATTTCATATCTGGTAGTCGGGTAAGCATGTGGGGGGACAAGTCAGGTAAAACCAATAACCCGGTTCAGGGTACGGTTAGTAACATGCCTAGGTGGACGCCATTAAGTCTCAATCAAAAGCCCATCGTGTCTTTTGATTCTAATTTTGGTGAAATTTTTGACATTCAAAATGCCGTGTCGAATCCTGAGTTTATTTTCATTGTTCATAAGCAAAACACCACTGGTTCTTCTAAAGTTTTGGGAGGAGATTTATCAACGACCAACCCTGATGGATTCTTTAGTTTGGAAGCCGCATCAGGTGGAATTGAGATTATATCTGAAGAATCTACCTCCAATTGGACAGTCAATAGTATGCGCATTGTGCCTGATGGTCAGTCTTTATGGATTAATGGTCGTGTTGTTGGTTCTGACGCGGATTCCAGTTCAGCACTTGCTCTTAATAAGGTTGGTGAAGCGTTTAATGGGGAGATCGCTGAGATTTTAGTTTACGATGAATCTGTTAACTCAGTTAACCGCCAAAAGATTGAAGGCTACCTTGCCCACAAATGGGGACTTGTAGCTAACCTTGATCCAATCCACCCTTACTCTTCAAACCCTCCATCATTTGGAGGTCCACAAACAATTACATTTCCTTCCCTAGTTGATAAGGCTATGGGGGATGGTTCTTTTCCTCTTCTTGCTGTAGCATCGTCGGGACTGCCGATCTCATATATTTCCTCGAACCCGTCAGTTGGAACTGTGGTAGGAAATATAGTCACATTAACCGGAAAAGGCTCAACTACCATAACGGCAATGCAGCTCGGAGATGAGCGTTACGATCCGGCTCTGCCAGTTAGTAGAATTCTAACTGTTATTCACCCCGGAGTTAAAGATGACCAGGTAATTACTTTTGAGATCATTCCGGAAAAGGTTCGTGATGATCCAGCCTTTGAGCTTAACGCCACTGCTGTTTCCACCGGCAATAACCATTCAGTTTTTAATTTGCCTGTTAGCTTCGAAGTGGTCTCCGGCCCCGCATCCGTAAATACAGTAGGTGTTGTAACTCTCAATGGATTGGAGGGGAATGTTACTATTACTGCAAGCCAAAGCGGAAGTGCTTATGTAAATGCGGCATCTTCAATAACCCAAACTTTTTATGTTTCTGCAAAACAGCGACAGGAAATAAGGTTTCCTGCAGTTGGAGAACTTGGGGGATTGCGAGATACTCCAAGAGGTCATCGCCCTCTTGTTTTACAAGGAGTTCGCTCGACAAGTGGAATTCCCTTGCAGATTACAAGTTCTGCCCCGGAGGTTGTTCGAATATTCAAAGGAAACCAAATCATTCCTCTGAAAGTGGGCACTTCTACATTAACTTTTTATGCTCCAGGGAATGCATCATTTGTGGTAGCTGAATCTGTTTCCAGGTCAATTAATATAGTTGCACCAAGTAAACAGGCGTGGCGACAATTCAGGCAAGGAGATGTTCGTTATCAAGGGATTCAGGGTCCTTTCATTAATAGGACTCTTTTGAGGAACCCATTACTGGACACTATCCAAGCAAGGAAAGTTTTTAACGAAGAATACAGCGATTCTGATGGGGATGGTTACAGCAATCTTTTTGAGCGTGCAGTTGGTTCTGATTCTCTCGGACCAGACCGCCTTCAGGATCTTCCAGTGCAACCCATTTTGCCTGATAACCGACAAAGAATATCTTTCATCCGTTACAAGAGTGATGGCAACTCAACATTAAACTCTGCGGGGGAAATATTCATCTACCATGTGGAACAAAGTGACAATTTACAAACATGGAGTAAGTCTGGGTTGGAACTTGAACGAAAGGTCGACCTTGGTGCAGAAATGGAAAGGCAAATATGGGTCACATCGCAAAGCTTGCCTTCGAGCAATAAGAGATTTCTTCGAGTAAGAGTTACCACACCTTAAAGAATTTTACTGCTCTTTTCGTTTTTGTATAACTGATCAACCATATAAAACTTGGCGATCAGTTAATCATTCATGTGATTTATTAAATATAAATTTGTATATTTATGTATTTTCTTGGTTGCTATGAAGAATTAGAATTAGAATTATGTTAATTCATTTCTAATCAATTATATAATCAATATGAAAAAAATTATTACTCTGTTTCTTGTCACTCTCTTTGCGTCATCTCTTTTTGCAGGTGAATACCCCGACATCAGTATAAATGAATTACAAAAAGCTATCAAAAATGGAAAAGTTGCTGTAATTGATGTTAATGGAGCACGGTCCTATAAGAAGGGGCATATTCCCACAGCCATAGACTTTTCCTCCTCAGGGAAAAGCCTTGCTAAATCTTTACCAAAAGACAAAAGCACACTTGTCGTATCTTACTGTGGTGGTCCAGGGTGTCGTGCTTACAAGCGCGGAGCAGACGCTGCAGCCAAGTTAGGTTACAAGAATATTAAGCATTTATCTGCAGGTATTTCGGGGTGGAAGCGAGCTGGTGCTGAGCTTGCTAAAAAGTAGACCTTTTTGCAGATTTAAAAAGAGGCGTCTTAGGACGCCTTTTTTTATGAATTAGGGAACCCTTGAAAAGATTGGGATAAGATTGATAAAATTTTTACTCTCTCATCTTCCTTTAGATAAGAATATTCAGATGGTAGTTCACTTTGCTTAGCGGATAAAACCACCTTTAGTTTATGAAAGAGCGACTTTTTAATTACGCCTGGAAGCCCTCTGAACGAGGAAGAGAAAATCATGTAGCTACAGCGATTCTCAAATAATCTGTTTTTTAAATTCAACTTTCTTAACTGTGTTGAACCTAAGTTTGATTTTTCAGTTTTCTCAAAATCAACAATGAATTTGGTTTCTTTGGTAATTTGATTGGGAGGCAATTGTGCTTCATTCTGAAATAAAATATACGAGAGAAGTGAGTTTGTCTCAGATTCAATGAATTTATTTTCATGTTGTCTAAAATGAGGCTGTTCGGAGCGAAGTTGTAGTTCTCGAAAGCGGTAAGTGGTAGAAATACATCGATTAATAAATCCAATTTGATGTTCAAATATAAGATGGGGTACAATATGGCTTTCATTTGTTAAATATTTGTTCCATGAAAAATATTTCCCCGGAGGATTCGCTACTTTGTGAACCTCATTGTTGATCATCATACCCGTTTGGTTTGCCCATGATTTATTAAACGGATGCTCTCCGGTGATATGCCACCCACCAAAGCGCTGGTTAAATGATACCCCATGGCCAAAATCTTGCTTGCGAAATCTATCGATAGTCCCTCCACCGGGACCAGCGACAACCGAACTAACAAGCAGACCAGGCGCGCCTCCTATCTCATGAGATGCATGACATTTCATGCATCTCTTTGATCTGTAAATGGTGGGGTGCTTTAAATCATCCGATTTGGGTAGATTGAATATGTAAGGGATAGCGCCCAATTGGGGGTCAATTCCAATTACTTCTATTTGGCCGCCAGGGACATAACCAATGTAGATATCATCCGTAAAGTAAATTGCCCTCGGATTATAAGGTGAGATACGACTAAGTTGTAAGCTTGTCGTTGAATAAACCAACAATTGTGAAGATGGACTTATTGATAACTCTGACAACAAAGATTCGAGATACTTAATTTCAGAATCAAAATTAAGTTTAATCTCTCCGTTCTCGAGTCTAATCTTGAAAGAAGAGAATGGATCTTGGGGACTAAGTTCCAGATACTGGTGTATCTTATTTTGGAAATTAACCTTTGGTGTTTCAGCAAAACATGAAGGTTGTGTTGAAATTATCAGTAAGGTAATGGTTAAGAATACGGAAACTTTCATTGCTCAAGTTTATTGTTAACCTGTAAATTCTATGAGGTAAAGGATTTCGAACTCTCAAATTCATTAATAGAAAAATTAAATTTCGCTTTGCTTTCTTTATCAAAGAGTAGCATCTTTTAGTTAGAGAAGATTTCTTATTTTGCCATGCGTTCTTATAATTGCAGTTTTATTAAAGTTGTTGTACTTTTATTAGGTTTTACTTTTTCGCTCGCTCTCTTTGGAGAGTCAGGGGAAATTAGTAAACCAGTTGGCTCATTATCAATCTTATTGCCCCCTGGTACAACAAGTTCTCCAAGTTACACAATTGCAGCAGCAGGTCTTAAAAGTACTGTTGTATTTCGAGGGCAAGTTAAACAGGTAAGTGGAAATGATATTGTGTTTGATCGTGTTCCAGACTTACTTGACCCGACGCTTCTTAGTTGGCCTTTCAAAAATAGTATGCTTGCAACGATAAAAGCACGAGCACATGCAGTTTTAGATTCAAATCAATCTATTGCTAGTGTCATCTTGGATTATCCAGGTGATGGATATTTGGTTAAGCCTGAAATCCGAATATCTTTACCCTCTGAGGGAAATATGTCCGCCCTTAATTACGAACCAGCTTATGCTACTTCCACTGTCAGTTCCGGTTCTGTAACTTCGATCATACTTGATGCTAACTATTCAGGTAAAGGTTATCAATCCATACCTAAAGTTGAAATTGAAGGGGGAGTCCACTTTTTGCGTTGTGTAGAATCAGGTAGCCCCAACGAGGGTAAGTTTTACAGAATCCTTTCCAATACAGGCGATACTTTGTCCCTCAGTAATTCTCTCGGGGATGATTTGAGTACAGTGTTCAAATTAAATGCAATGGTCGAAGTTTTTGAGGCTTGGACACTCGGATCTCTTTTCGGTTACTCATCTACACAGTTGCAGGAGGGAAACTCATCAGTTGCTGATTACATTTATTTAATCAAATCACCAGATCATCAAAATGGTACTGTAAGTGATTACCGTTCTTATTTTTATGATGGAAATTCATGGAAGGATACAAATGGATCAAGTGCAGACATGTCGGAAACAATCATTTACCCAGATGAATCATTTATTTTAGCCCGCCGTACAGCATCTCCTTTAGAGTTGTTTCTTTTTGGAGGTGCTCATACGCAGAATAGTTTCGTTAAAATTCCTGCAACTGGAGAAAGGTTTTTAATGAATAATCCTTTTGGCGTTGATGTTATGCTTTCAGATCTTATTGCTTCAATTAATATTACGGATGACAATAGCACTGCATCCTCAAAATGGCTTGCCTCAGTAAATCAAGAAAATGCAGATAATGTTCATATTCTAAAAAATGGTGTCTGGAATTCTTATTGGCACGATGGTAGTAATATGGGAATTACTGAGGTCGCTTCGGTTACGGCAAGGAGAGGAACTGGCGCGGCTGCGGCAATAACTCTACAAGATTTATCAATGAGTACAGGTGTTATTTCTGGTATGACGAATCCAAGTTCCGGAAATATCGTGGTTACCTCAGCAAATCATTCATTGAGGGAAGGATTTATGGTTAAGCTCTCCAATGCCTATGGGTACAAAACTAATGATGCTAAGCAACAGGTGGATGAAGATGGGAATGTTGTCAGTACAGGTAGTGGCTTGGTTATTTCTTCTGCAGCGAATGGTTTTTTCGAAGTTGTAAACCCTACAGTAAACACATTTGAATTATTAGGGAAAATTGGAAATTGCGATTTTATTACTCCTGCGAATTGGAAAACTGGAAGTAATGGTTTGGGTTACACGACTAATGCTTATGTATCTTTTGTTGGCGGAGGAGGAAAGGGAGCCTATGGAATTGCTCATGTTGCGAATTCGTCTGTTCAGTCAATTAGTCTCATAGATTCTGGTTACGGTTATACTAGTGCCCCTAAAGTATTTATACACTCTGGAGGATGGCGAAGGTTTGGTGCTGGAAATGCTCCCTTTAACGATGTCTTGGTGCCTGCAGGGTCAGGCATTTTATTGACTCGAAACCATCCAGTTGGAGTGGCTAGTATGCTCCGTATAAATACTCCGTTGCAATAATTCTAGTCATTGCTGGTTGGGCGAATTTTATCTAGAAAATTGCTAATATTTTTAACTGATTTGCTGTGCATCAACATCAAGAATGTCATGTACCTCTTTGTCTAAGGGAAACTTCTTCCTCCTTTCGCCAAAACCTTTTAGGAAACTTGTGACATTGTGAGTGAAGTAAAAAAGGTGAAACCGATAGTATCCTTTAATTTTTTCCAGCGGGGCAGCAGCTGGGCCTTTTACTTCAAGGCCCCGGATTGGATTATTTTCTAAAACTTTACCCCATTGCTCAGCATAAAAAGAAGTTTTTTCCTCGCTTCGCCCACGAAAAACATGCCGGACTAAGTGTCGATAAGGTGGGTATTCAAATTCTTTCCGCATTTCCATTTCCTCTTCAACGAAACCAGAAACATCTCCCTTTCTTGAGAATTGAATAGACGATGCATGTGGTGCATAAGTCTGAATATACACTTCACCTGCCCGGTCGCCGCGCCCTGCCCTACCTGAAACTTGAGTGAGTAGTTGGAAGGCTCTCTCTGATGCACGAAAGTCCTCCATTCGCAAAGGCAAATCGGCATCGATTACTCCAACTAAGGTTACATTTGGAAAGTCTAGCCCCTTCGCAATCATTTGGGTCCCGACAAGGATGTCAATTTTACCTTTTCTAAATTCATCTAATGTTTGTCGAAATAAATTTTTCTTACTCATCATATCTGCATCAATCCTCTGAATCACAGCTTTTCGAGGGAGCAGGGACTCTGTAATATCTTCAATCCGTTGGGTGCCATGCCCTTTTTTTAGAATCTCAAACGATCTGCATTTAGGGCAAAAACGAGGGGCTGGTTTTCGGTAACCACATAAATGACATCTTAAATAACCATCCGTTCTGTGAAAAGTCATAGAAATACTACAATCCTTACATTGCTCCACATGGCCACAATCTGTACAAAGCATGGTTGTGTTAAAGCCTCTTCTATTAAGAAATAGTATGCTTTGCTCACGCTTGTAGTATCTGTCTCTTAATGCTTCAACCAAGGGCTGAGATAGAATGGGGGGGAACTTTTCTCTCTGTGCTTCCTTTCGCATATCGATCAAATGAACTAATGGTAGTTCCCTTCCATCAATTCTTTTGGAGAGAATACTCCTCGAATATTTTTTGGTTTCCACATTATGTAAAGTCTCCAAAGATGGAGTTGCAGAACCCAGTAGGCACATTGCTTGATTCAACATTGCACGATAAACTGCAACATCTCTTCCTTGGTAACGCGGGTTCTCTTCCTGCTTGTAGGCAGGCTCATGTTCTTCATCTACAATGATCAGCTTAAGGTTCTGCAAGGGGGCAAAAATTGCAGAACGAGCACCAACGACAATTCGTGCTCGCCCAGATGTTACAGCACTCCAGGCGTCAAGTCTTTCGCCCGAAGAAAGATGACTGTGCCATACTACAACATTCTCATTTTGGCTGGTGAATCTCTTGCGTAAGCGAGAAACTGTTTGCGGGGCGAGCGCGACTTCTGGTACTAAAAAAAGCACTCCACCACCCTTTGATAATGTTTCTTCCATTGCCTGGAAGTAAACTTCTGTTTTGCCTGACCCAGTTACGCCCTGTAGTAAATATGGTTGAAAGGTTTGCTTACGAATGGAGTGAATGATTTCTTTTGAAGCTTCTTTCTGCTCTTGGGTCAGAGAAATTTCTGAATCTGCGAGGTTATCAGAATCAGAAAATTCATCTTCGTAAGCTTGTCGCTCAATTTTCTTAGAAGTTTCTTGTATTAACTTTTTCTTAATTAGGGAATTAGCGGAAGATATTCCCACTCCTAAGGATTTTAAAGTTTCATGCAGAGGTAGTGGTTCAGTCGAATTATGAATGTGCAGGAAAAGCTTTTTTTGCTGTGGGGATTTATCTAGTGTTTTGGCAATACTGGAAGGACTTTCGCATGGAATTAGACTTAGGTATCGTTTAGTTTTTTCCCCCATGCCATCCTTCACTGCTGAGGGAATCATTCCATCAAGGACATTCTCTACAGAAGATGCATAATAAGAACTCATCCAACGGGCTAACCGGATCAGTTCTTCATTGAGTACAGGTTGTTCTTGAACTAAGGAGGAAATGAATTTTAACTTGTTTGCAGAAGGTTTTTCCTTAGGGATAAGAGAGCACACAAGTCCTGTTGTCCTACGATTCCCAAGAGATATTCGAACTAGGCAACCTATTTTAATTTTGGAGATCAGTTTTTCTGGCACTCCATAGGACAGAACCTGATCAAAGCCTCCAAAGGGTTGAACTTCGATAATTTTATAATCTTGAATTAAGGAACTCATTGAGCCCGAAGGTCAAAACATAAAAGCCTTGGTTTTTTCCCTGTTATACGATCCGTTTCGTTTTGCATTACATAGAGTAATCCCCTGGAAAGTGCTGGTAGAGTCCATGTGCCTGGTGCAAAAAATAGCTGAACTTTATTTTTGAGTTCCCACCCATCTGCGGAAAGGTTGAGCTTAACTAGAGAACCAAATTCTGAAAGACACAGGAATTCATTTTTCAGCTTTAGTATAGAACCGCGGAAAAGCCCTAGATTTAGATTCCTACCATTAATAGAATCTTTCCATGTTACTTGTTCCTTCCAAAATATGTCTCCATTTACGATGTTTAATGCAAAAGTCTCAGCACCCTGTTGATGTCTCCCTGCAATACCAAACAGTACCTCTTTTTTAATGACTGGGGTCATCCAATGAATATTTATATTTTTATCACTCCAAACTTTTATAGGGTTAAAATTTTTATCAAATTCCAGCAAGACTCCACCTTTTTCATAACATTCTGATAAAAAAACTCGGTTTTTTCCGCATGGGATCGGTGGGACGGCATTGGCAGATTCATAGTTTGATGACCTCCACTCGAATCGATTTAATTTCTTGCCACTAGTTGGATCAATTACCAGTAATCCGCCAGTTGGTGGACGGCTCTCTCCTCCAGTAAAAACAAGGCATACTGTTCTTCCGTGAATCCTTGATAAAGTAGGTGACGAATAGCTTGCCCCCCAAGCATCCTCAGTAATCCATTCTGTCTTACCTGTACTTTTATTAAATGCAACCACGCAGCGATTTTCGCTGCCTCCAACATTAACAATAATATATTTTTCAAATATTATTGGATTTGAGCCCTTTCCAAAAAAATATTTAGGTACATCAAAGTCAGCTCCAACATCTCTTCGCCAAATTAATTCACCAGTTTTTAAATTTAAACATGTCAACCAGGATGTAACCCCATGTGCGTAGATAAAGTCGCCGTCTATTACTGGACTTGCTCTGGGGCCATTTGAGTATCCATATCGATCTTGATATTCGACCGGGTACTCATAGGACCATTTACTTTCTCCATTTGTAGAATCTAAGCCTTCAATGATCTCCATTCCATTTTGCCGGTGGAATAAAACGAGAATTCCCTGAGAAACCCCGGGGGATGAGTAGCCTTCTCCTTTTCTTCTTTCCCATAGGAGTTTAGGCCCATTCTCACCCCAATTCTCTACCAGATTGGTCTCCAAGGAAGATGCATTATCAAATGGACCATTAAACCTAGGCCAGTCAAATGTTTCTGAACTTTTTTGCAAGGGAGCGGCTCTGGCATGTGTAATTAATCTTACTTCTTTCCCTTGGGTCGTAAAAGGAATGAGTAGAGTTGATAGAAAACAAAAAAAGCCTATTTGCAAATATTGCATGTTATTGAAGTACTCTTTACATAGGCTTACGGGCAATCAGAAAGCACAAATTTTTTCTTGTTACATTCATTAATTGAGTGAAAACGTTCTCGCCCGTTAAAGATTATATCTTTACAAGGTAAAGTTTACTTGTGAAAGAAGTCATTAAGTCAATTCCATCGGTTTTCAAAAAGAGAACAAAAGCGAGAAATGCCGTGCGCTTTCTTCGCTTCGGTTTAATTTTAGTACTTTTTGTTTTTTGCTACATGCAATTATACACCAATTTAATGTCCAAGCAATTGGGCGGTGCTCAGATTGGCTGGGTTGAATCTTTTTATTGGGTATTAACTACCATGTCTACATTGGGCTATGGTGATATTGTATTCACGAGTGAATCGGGGCGATTATTTTCAATGCTGGTTATGTTTACCGGTGTGTTTTATCTCTTTATTGTACTCCCTTTTGTTTTTATGGAGTTTTTGTACAAACCTTTCATGGAGTACCAGACTGGCGCCAGAGTAGCACGAAAGTTTGAACCAGTTGAACAGAAGCATGTTATTCTCACTCACTATGATTCCATTAGTCATGTTTTAATGGATAAATTAAGTCATTACGGTTATCCGTTTGTATTAATTGTCGCTGATATGGATGAAGCACTCCGTTTGCATGATATGGATTTCCCGGTGATGTTGGGCAGTCTGGATGATCCTCAAACATATAAGGATGCTTCAATATCTAATGCGGCAATGGTTGTCACTACTGACGAGGATATTCGAAATGTTAATATCGTTTTCCGGGCAAGAGATTCCTCTCCGAGCTTAATGATTGTGAGTACTTGTAATCGTACAACCTCAGAAGAAATCCTCACTTTGGCCGGAGCTACCCATGTTATTAGACCAGCCCAGCAAATGGGGCGTTTTCTATCACGCAGGATTTGCTGTACCAATAACAGCACTCATGAAATTGGTGCATTTGATGAGGTGCTGATCGCTGAAGCAACGATTCATGGCACTCCTCTAGTCGGGCAAAGCCTGAAGGAAACGATGCTGAGGGAAAATTACGGGGTTAATGTGGTTGGCATGTGGGAAAGAGGTCACTTTGAATCCCCTAGCCCGGATAGCATGCTTAACAATCATACGGTATTACTTCTAGCTGGCACTGACAGCCATTTTGCAAAGTATGATAAAGATTTTGGAAACTTTAAGACAAATTCATCCCCGATAATTATTATTGGTGCCGGTCGGGTTGGCAGAGAAACAGCAACTGCATTGGCTGAGGAAAATATTCCATATCGGGTAATTGAGACAGATGAGAGGAAGGCAGGTATGGTTTCCAATTGTATTCAGGGTGATGCTTCAAATAAATCCGTCCTTGAGCGCGCCGGGATAAATAAAGCACCAGCATTAATTATCACTAGCCATAATGATGATAGTAATGTTTATCTTACTATCTACGCAAGAAAGCTTCGTCCAGATATTCAAATCATTACTCGTGCTTTTCTTCATCGCAATATTGAACCATTGCATCGTGCGGGAGCTGATTTTGTCATGTCCCAAGATCACATGGGGGCCAATACGATTTTCAATTTATTGAATCGTGCGGAAATTCTTATGGTCACAGAAGGTTTGGATATTTTTAGCCAGAAAACCCCAAAATCTTTGGTCGATGTAAAAGTTAAAAATTGTAAAATTACTGAAAAGACAGGTTGCAGCATTGTGGCTATTAAGGGAGATGCTGGAACCGTCATTACGCCTTCTCCTGAAAATCAATTTTCAGAAAATGGTGAAATTATCTTAATTGGTGATGAAGCAGCTGAAAAATCATTCGAAGCTAAGTTTTGCACATAATCAAAAGTAAGCGCATTTGATCTTTATGAAATCCCTTAATGGATCTCAATCAGAAGACTTTAAGGATTGATCTATTCCGTAGTTCCTTAAACGGAATTTTGGAAGTTGGTTTTAATGTGTTCGCAATCCTGATTGCGATACGTTTTCTGGATGCGTCTGAAGGCTATAAATCTATTTTAGCTGCTGGCTCTGCGATTGGCTTTTTTCTGATGCCATGGACGGTAAGGTTTGCAGCGAAGGCAAATCTACCAATCACCCGATTTGCTGGACTTCTTATGCTTGTTTGCAGTTTAGCCTTAGTCTGCTGTGCTCAAGTTCAGAGTATTTTCTATTACACATTATACTTGGTTTTAGCTCAAGTTTGCTTATCGCAAATGCCTGGATTAATGATTCATGTTTATTCATCAAATTACAAACCAGGGGAAAGAGGGCAAAATATTTCTTGGAATTTTATTTTTGCTTCGATTGTTGGAATGCTTTTCTCCTATTTTTTCGGAGTTTTTCTGGATTCAAACAGTAGTCATTATAATTTTTTATTTATCGGAATGGGAGGAACAGCACTGCTTTCAGCGGTTGCATTATTCTTAATGCCTGCCCCACAGGTAAAAAGCTCAATTACTTCTGCGAGTTTTGTTGGAGGTATTTCCTTCATTTTTAAGGACCGTTTATTTGGGAAGATGCTTATCGGTTGGATGCTCATGGGATTAGGAGTTATAATGACCATCCCCCTTCGAATTGAGTATATGGTAGGTGATGGAGGAATTGGCATGACAAATCAACAGGTGGCAATAATTGTTGTTATCTATTCATTTGCAGGTGTATTAACATCTAGAATTTGGGGTAAATTGTTTGATCGAATACCATTTGTACCTTATAGGATAAGTTTGAATTTGTTTTTACTTACCTCGATTTTGATCTTTTTTTCTTCATCTACTTTTTATGGGCTTATTTTAGGTTCTGCTTTGGCAGGTGTCGCTAATGGTGGCGCTTCTATCGCATGGAGTTTATGGGTTACCAAGTTAGCTCCTTCTGGACTTGAGGCAGAATATATGGGGGCACATGTATTCATGACAGGTTTACGAGGGTTTTGCGCACCATTTTTGGGGTACATGATATTAGGCCTCCTCGGGTTTCAGGGAATGACCTATTTTGCCAGTAGCTTAATTGTATTATCTGTGTTGATATTTATGACTGAATTTCGAGCATCAAGACTAGCAGTGTGAATGTAACAATTTTAAAGAAAGCATTCCATAATAAATGGGTAGCATCTAGGAAAACCATCTTTTTTCTTATACCCTTTTTCTTAATCTTTTTTAGCTCATGCAAGCGTCATTCTATCAAGACTTATGAAGTCTTTGATGAATTTCAAACGAACGAAAGCGAAAGGCAAGATGGAACAAGCCGAACTTGGCAAAAAATTCATACCGAAACCAAGGCTGACGGGCAACCAAGAGCGATTTTATTAGACCATGGCGAAGATTCGTTAACGCTTCGTATAAATCTAATTCGATCCGCTCAAGAAAGTATTTCAATTCAAACTTTTTCTTGGGATTTTGATGAGGTGGGTAAATTTATTCTGTGGGAATTAATTCAAGCAAATCAAAAACGTGGGGTTCGAGTAAGGTTACTCATTGACCATATGTTTAATAAGCATCAACCCGAAATGATCGCTTTTTTATCAACGCTTTCCTCAAATTTTGAAATTAGATACTTTAATCCGACTGCCCAAATGCTATCTCCATCCTTCCTGGAAAAAATTTCCGACCTTGCGATAGATTTTCACGATCATAACGCACGCCTTCACAATAAGCTCATGTTTGTTGATGATAAATATGCGATCACTGGAGGCAGAAATATAAATAATCATTATTTTGATCAAGTAATTGGCTTAAATTACAAAGATCGTGATGTTCTTCTTGTCCTGCCCAACTCTGATGAATTATCTAAATGCTTACATTCTTATTGGAATTCGAAGCAATCCATCCCCACCTATGAATTAAAGGATGTAAATGAAATTTTAATAAATAAATCCTATTCAAAATCCCTAGATCAAAATAGGTTTTTCGAATACAGCATCTTTCAAAAAATTAGCACAGATGCAAATGATGTCATCAATATTCGAAGAAAATTTATTGAGCCAATGATTAAGGTTGATCGAGTAGAATGGATATGTGACTCCCCGGACAAAGTTGAGCATGCTCCAAGTTCTTATTCTACTGTTAATCAAAAATTATTATCTTTAATGAAGTCGGCGAATGACGAAATACTCATTCAGTCCCCCTACATGGTCCTGAGCGATGAAACTCAGAATGTGTTTCGAAACTTAAAAAATGACAGTGAAGACCTGGAGATAAGAATTTCGACCAACAGTCTTGCCGCAACAGATAACTGGATGACTTATGCGGCAAACTACAAAGAAAAACGAATATACCTGGAAGATCTGAATCTTGAAATTTGGGAGTTCAAACCGATCCCCGAAGATATATCGGAAATGATGAACTATGAACAACTTCTTAACCGAGCCCCTTTTAAAAGAGAATTAACTTTCCATGGTGTGAACAAATTTAAAATTAATAAATCGTTACCTTCTTTATCCGGAGAAAAAAAGGGATTTCTCAACAAGAGAAAGGAAAGAATGAACCCATTCTTAAAAACAGCACCCTATTTATCTCTTCATGCAAAATCATTCGTAATTGATCAACAAACCTCTTTTGTGGGCTCATATAATCTTGATCCTAGGTCGGAGATTTACAACACAGAGCTTGGAGTAATTATCCATGATGATGTCTTTGCATCTGCTCTGAAGGAAAGTATTGAACGAGATGTATCTCCGCAGAATAGTTACTTGATTGAGATCAAGAAAAGCAAACCTGTATTAAGTACTATTAATATGTTCCTTTATCGTATCTCTGAAGCATTGCCATTAATCGATCCATGGCCTATTCGCTCCCATGCATCTTTTGAGCTTAAAGATAATAAAAAACCTGTACCGCCTGGACATCCAAACTTTTTTGAACATTGGAAAGATGTGGGTAATTTCCCTGGTTTACCCCTGTTTGCAAAAAAGCAAATATCAGCCCGTATCTTCAAGGCAGCGGGAATTATATTCAAGCCATTACTATAATTATAAATTATTGATACTAGTTGACTAGGATGCGTTTCTCTTTTTGATATTATATATGAAATTTTATTTGCCCATTATTATTTTATCACTGTCCCTGTTCTCATCACTTGCTTATTCAAAGTCCAGACTTGGAGATTATTATCTTGGATTTGGATATACCAATGCCAGCGGGAAAAAAGCTCTAGAACTCGAAGGTGACTTCTTGAATTTTTCTGCCAATAACCCAGCCTCCGACTCTACTGACTTTCTTCTTCAGTTTAATTACGGAAATGTGGATAGTAATGGAGGAGACAATACATCCTGGGATATCGCACTGGATTACATTTACCATTATGATGAATATGTTTTCCAAAATGGTATGTTTCGTCCATTTGCAGGCATTGGTGTTTCTTATTTGGATGACGGTGCTAAGATAAGATTGGCTGAAGATGGTTTTACTTGGAAATTACTCGCGGGTACTGAAATTCTATTCACCGAGGATTTCTCCATGTCATTGGGAGGAAATTTTGTTGGTCTTTGGTCTGATCTGAATAAAAATGATTTTATTGTTAATGTAGGACTTACTTGGTGGGTTAATGAAATCCATGGAGTTTCCTTGGAGTATAATCATGCCTTGGACCAAGAAGTTAATTTCATTGGTTTTAAATATCTGTATTCTTGGATATAAAAGCTTGAAGGTTGGTACTTCTGATTGAATAAAATAGATAAATTATTTGATGATGTTCCGGTTCGTGTCGGGACAAACAGCCTTAAGTGGGCTAAGTATGAGTCTAAGGATATTATTCCCTTGTGGGTTGCGGACATGGATTTCCGATCCCCTCCTTCAGTTGTAAAAGCGGCGCAGGATCTTTCGTCTACAGGGAATTTTGGCTACGGGATTTGCCCACCAACGTTATATAAGACGGTTTCAGCACGCTGTGAAAGTCTCTATGGTTGGACGATTAATGAGAACTGGATCAACTGGTTGCCCGGAATGGTTTGTGGCTTAAATGTTGCGTGTAGGGTATTTGAAAAAGAATCGTCTCAGGTTATCACCAACACTCCTGTTTACCCGCCCTTTCTCTATGCACCTGGTAACTTCGGATTAACTTCAACTCAAGTGCCCATGTTACTTGAGGATAACCGATTTACCATAGACTTTGATGCACTTTACGAACTTGAGACCTCTAGGGGAGACCTCTTTATGCTCTGCCATCCACACAACCCTGTGGGTACCTCTTTTACCCGAGAGGAACTAGAGAAATTAGGAAAATATATTATTGATCGTGAATTATTTATATGTTCAGACGAAATTCATTGTGATTTGATTCTTGATCCCGCGAAGAAACATATTCCGTTTGCTTCTCTAAGTGAACCAATTGCTGATAGAACAATTACGCTGATGGCTCCAAGTAAGACATTTAACTTACCGGGTTTTGGTTGTTCATTTTCAGTGATTTCAAATAACGAACTTAGGCACCGGTTTAAAAATGCGATGAAGGGGATAGTCCCTGATCCCCCTGCAATGGGGTTTAATTTGGCAGAAGTTGCCTACCAGGATGGAGATGAATGGAGGGAGCGCTTAATCAACTATTTGAGGTGTAATCGTGATTTTGCTTTTCAGGAAATATCTGGAATGCAGGGATTAACTCCATATTCTCCAGAGGCTACCTATCTACTCTGGATTGACGCTCGTGAGTTGCCTTTAGATTGTCCACAAGCTTTTTTTGAGGGTGCTGGAGTTGGTTTATCCAATGGTCGTGATTTTGGTGCTCCAGGTTTTCTTCGTCTGAACTTAGGTTGTACGAGTGAATTATTGAGAACGGCAATTTCAAGAATGCAAAATGCAATTTCGAATTTATAAATTTCCTCTTGAAGTGAACATCGTTTAATGAATAGAGAGAAAGAACTTAGGTCATTACTTAAAGCTCACGACGAAGCATACTACCGAGATGCAAAACCCTCTATTAGCGATCGAGAATACGACCGACTAAAGCTTGAACTTGAGTCCTTGAGTAAGCAGGAGGATTTACTCGGTTTATTTGATCAGCAGTCGACTAGTGAGGTCGGAGTCAAGGATTCTGTGAAACCCATTGTGGGCGATGATAGATTAGATGAATTTTCTTCCCACAAGCATTTATCCCCGATGCTCAGTCTTGATAATACTTATGATCAAGAAGAGTTTCTTGAGTTTGATCAACGCCTGTGCAGGTTACTTAAAGCAAGTGCCCTCCCCTATGTCGTTGAGCCTAAAATCGATGGAGTTGCAGTTTCACTGACTTATGAAAATGGTTCGCTTACTAATGCAACGACCCGTGGGAACGGAATTGAGGGCGATGTTATTACTCAGAATATTGTTCATATCGAAAATTTACCCTTAAACATAACAAATTCCAACTTCCCTCCGTTAATCGAAATTCGAGGGGAAATTTTTATGGGGCACGAAGAATTTGATCGAATTAATCAAGAAAGATTGAATATTGGTTTAGAATTGTACGCAAATCCTCGTAATCTTACCGCAGGAACGGTCAAACTACTCGATCCGAAGGAAGCGAAAAACCGCAAATTAGAAATCGTTCTGTATGGATTGGGTGCATGTGAACCAGGCGATCACTTTTCATCACAATCCCAATTTCATAAGGCTATTAAGGATTGGAGGCTTCCAACCGTTGATTTTTTGGAGTTTGTTTCGAGTGCACCAGAAGCTTGGGACGCGATTACGAAACTTGATCAACAACGAGATAATTACACCTATCCAACGGATGGAGCAGTTATTAAATTAGATTCATTCTCGTTGCAGAAAGAGGCAGGGAGCACGGCAAAGGCACCCCGTTGGGCAATTGCTTTCAAATTTGAATCCGAAAGACAGCAAACCCTGCTTGAAGATATTCAAATTCAAGTTGGGAGGACCGGTGCAATTACACCAGTTGCTCATTTGAAGGCAGTACAGTTAGCTGGAACTGTTGTTTCACGGGCGAGTTTGCATAATGCTGATGAGATTGAGAGAAAGGATATTCGTGTCGGAGATACGGTAGTTGTTGAGAAGGCTGGAGAAATTATTCCGCAAGTCATAGAGGTTGTCCAAGCACTAAGGTCCGAGTCTTCGGAACCATTTATATTCCCTCGCTTTTGCCCATGCTGTGAAAGTAAGTTGGAAAAAATGGATGGGGAAAGTGCTTGGCGCTGCCCAAGCCAACTTTGCTCAGCTCAAATAAAAGGTCGCTTGGAATATTATGCATCTAGAGGTTGTATGAATATTGATCATCTGGGCGAAGCAGTTATCGCACAGTTGGTGGACAGGGGGTTCGTAAAGAAATTATCTGATCTCTACATGTTGTCTAATCAGCAATTGCTTCAACTTGATGGTTTCGCTCAGAAATCAGCAGATAATCTGCTCGAAACCATTGATAAAAGTAAAAATCAAGTTCTCTGGAGGTTTATTTGCGGTTTGGGGATTAAACACGTTGGAACATCTGCATCCAAGGAATTGGCACGTGAATTTGGCTCCATCCAATCTCTAGAACATGCATCTGAGGAAGAACTTACCTCAATTAGTGGAGTAGGTTCTATAATGGCAAAAAGTATTTTTTCATTTTTTCAAAACCTCGAAAATCAAACAATACTTAGGAAGTTGGAAGAATTAGGACTTCAGTTTAATAGCCTCCAGGGCGAACCGAAGAAAAAACTATCACTGGATGGTAAAACTTTTGTCCTAACCGGAACACTAGAGAACTTTACGCGCGAGGAAGCAGGGAGTAGGATTGAGTCACTCGGAGGAAGGGTGTCATCAAGTATCAGTAAAAAAACTACTTTTCTACTAGCTGGAAAAGGAGGGGGTTCCAAGCTGTCTAAAGCCCAAAAGCTAGATGTACCAATATTAAGTGAAGATGAGTTCTCTCTCTTGATTGAACCATAAAGAGTGTAGCCATTTGTCGAATAGCATTGAGGTTGATATTAATATCTCTATGTTTAGGAATTTTCGTACTTTTACAAATTCACCCTATGCCCACGCAAGATAAGTCAGGTTTCGATTCCGTTGAAGATGCCATTGCAGAAATTGGCAAGGGAAATTTAGTAATTGTGACAGATGATGAAGCTCGTGAGAATGAGGGTGATCTCGTCATGGCAGCGTCCAAAGCTACTCCGGAATCAATCAATCAAATGATTCTGCATGCCCGCGGGTTAATCTGTGTTCCCTTGATGAGTAATCAACTGAGCAGGTTAGGGATTTCAAGTATGGTCCATAATAACCGGGAGTCCCAACAAACCGACTTCACTGTTTCAGTCGATGCCACCGAAGGTATTTCAACTGGAATTAGTGCATTTGATCGTGCATCCACTATCCAGATTTTAGCTAATCCAAATGCGACACCGCAAGATCTTGTTCAGCCCGGTCATGTTTTCCCTTTGCGGGCAAGGTCGGGAGGGGTTCTGGAGAGAGCTGGGCACACTGAGGCTGCAGTCGACCTTGCTTCACTGGCAGGGCTTCACCCAAGTGGTGTAATTTGTGAGATATTAAATGAAGACGGGAGTATGGCCCGCCTCCCTGAGTTGAAAGTTTTTAGAGAGAAATGGGGCTTGAAACTCATTTCCATCGCATCCTTGATCGAGTATCGTCATCAGCGAGATCAATTAATTGAAAAATTTACTGAATCAAATTTTCCCTGCAAGGCAGGAAATTTTAAATTGCACGGTTTTAGAAGCGTCCTTGATGGGCGCACTCACTATGCACTCACCCTTGGTGAAATTGATAGGAATAATTCGACTCTGGTTCGTGTTCAAACAGCCAATGTTCTTACTGATGTACTTGGATTATCAGTAAATGGCAGCAACGAAAGAGTTGTTGAGCAAGCTCTGAATGCGATTGCTGAGAATGGATCTGGTGCTCTTCTTTACATGGAGTCTAGACGAATTGACCTGAAGAGTGACTCCCCTAAAAAAGGAAAATTGAATAGTAAATCAATTCCAGTCCCTAAGATGGATTTTCGAGATTATGGAATTGGTGCACAAATTTTAGTTGCACTTGGCATAGAAAAACTTCGTTTACTTACCCGTGATCGGAGAAAAGTTGTCGGATTGGAAGGCTATGGTCTGGAAATTGTAGAGCGTATATTATTGAAGTAAGAATTTAATGAGTTCTGAGAAACAACCTGCTTCAATTTTATCTTCTAGTTCACTCAGGATTGGTATTATCGCATCAAGATTTAATCGCTCGCTTACAGACTCACTTTTAAGGAGAGTTTCGAGTTGTATTTCTGAAAATGGAAATCCTGAAAGTCTAATTATTGAGAGGGTTCCTGGGGCTCACGAAATTCCTGCTGCATTGTCACTATTACTCAAATCAAACAAATTTTCATGTATGATTGGATTAGGGGTAGTGATAAAAGGCTCAACCTCACACCATCACTTGGTTGCCGAGTCAGCCGGGAATGCCATCCAATCGTTAATAATTAAATTTAACGTGCCAATCATTAATGGAATTGTTGTCACCGATCATATCGATGATGCAGAAGAAAGAATTAACGGAAAGTTAGACCGTGGGCATGAGTTTGCCCAAGCCGCAATTGAAATGGGACATTTACACACAAAATGGACGAAGACCTAATTACTAACCCTAAATGGAGTCGACGTCGGCAAAATCGCGCCACTGCTTTTCGTTTTATTTTTCAATGGGAAATGAATCCATCCGACGACCTTTCTCGCGATTTGAAAGATTTTATTTTCAGATTGGGTAAAGATGAAGATTATTTTTCTTATGCCATTGAATTAATTGATGGAATTATTGAAAAGAAAGAAATTATTGATTCTATCATTCGGGAATTAGTTGATAATTGGGAGTTCGCTCGAATTGCAAAGGCCGACTTGGGCCTTCTCCGGGTTGCGATTTACGAAATTCAATATCGGTTAGATGTTCCTCCAGTTGTAATTATTGATGAAACCTTGGAGATAAGTAAGGAGTTCTCCTCGGAGAACTCGAAGAAGTTTCTCAATGGAGTCTTGGATAATGTACTTGCTAAAATGCCAAGACCGGCAAGGAAACCGGCAATTTAATACTTATTTCTTCCCTATTCGATAAAGACGAAAGCCCGCATCTTTAATAATTTTTGGCTCAATTAAATTTCGACCATCGAAGAAGTAGGCAGGTTTTTCCATTTGAGAGTAGATCTCGTTGAAATTTAATGATTTGAATTCTTCCCATTCTGTGAGTAATGCAACGGCGTGGGTTCCAGATGTCGCATCAATTGCACTTTTACAGAATGTAATTCGGTCATCGTTAGCCAAAAGACCAAGGGCAGAAAGAATCGTTTCCTTTTTTACCTGCGGATCGTAAATCCTTAATGTTGCTCTTTCCTCGAGCAGTTTCAAGCAGATTGCAATGGCTGGTGATTCTCGAGCATCATTTGTATCTTTTTTGAATGCAAAGCCTAAGATTCCGATCTCCTTACCAGAGACTGTATTGAACATGGCATCCATCATCCGTTGTACAAAACGGTTTTTTTGATAATCGTTCATAAGAACAACCTGATTCCAATAATCTGAAACCTCAGGTAAACCAAAATGTTGGCACAAGTAGGATAGGTTCAAAATATCTTTTTGAAAACATGAACCACCAAATCCGACTGAACTTTTTAGGAATTTTGGACCAATTCGAGAATCCATTCCTATGGCATTTGCGACTTCATCAACATCCGCTCCAGTAGCTTCGCAAAGTGCAGAGATGGCATTTATACTCGAAATCCGTTGAGCTAAAAATGCATTTGCAGTTAATTTAGATAACTCAGAAGACCATAAGTTGGTCGTGATAATCTTTTTTCTGTCAATCCATTGAGCATACAGATTAGCGACTTTCTCTACTGCCTGAATGCCTTCGTCTGTAATTTCTCCACCAATTAAAACTCGATCCGGGTTTTCCAAATCAGTAATTGCAGTGCCTTCGGCCAGAAACTCCGGGTTTGAAAGAACCTGATAAGAATATCCATTATTTGCCTCACTTAGAATTTCCTTAACCATTTGAGCGGTTCGAACAGGGACTGTTGATTTTTCAACGACTATTTTATCTCCGCCTCCAACCTTGGCAATATTTCTGGCACACAACTCGATAAACCTTAAATCCGCCGCTTTCCCTTTGCCCGAGCCATAATCTTTGGTCGGCGTATTCACACTAATGAAAATAACATCAGATTCCTTAAGTGTCTGGTCAATTTCAGTGCTGAAAAATAAATTTTTTCCGCGAGCACACTGAACTGTTTCTAGCAGACCAGGTTCATATATAGGAAGAGTGTCAGAATTCCATGCATCTATCCTTTCCTTATTTAAGTCAACTACTGTAACAATGGTATCCTTGCACTGCTTTGCGATCATCGCCATTGTTGGACCACCAACATATCCTGCTCCTATGCAACAAATTTTCATTCTCTTTCAATAATATATTTTTTAGATTCTTGCGATTCTATATTTCTTAATCAGTTTCGAACATTATGTTGTTTTATGATTTCTGAATTTTTTAATCTTCCATGGCCAAGAATAGCCTTACTTTTTGGGTTCTTCTATCTCCTCTTTATGTTTATTGCTTGGATTTATGCAGATCGAATGCTTTTCCCTTTTCCTGAACCCAAAACTTACACTCAAAATGATGTTGATTTTTTTGTTTCAACAAAAACAGGGTTGCAGATTGCGTGCATTCAAGAAAGTGCCAAAAAACCAAACGGTTTAATTATTCTTTACAGCCACGGTAATGGTGAGGATTTAGGAATGCTTAGGGATCGGATGCGTAAGCTTACTCAGAGTGGGTGTGATGTTTTTGCATATGATTATCCGGGGTACGGCTTAAGTGAAGGAACTCCATCAGAGGAGGGATGTTACCAAGCCATAGATGCTCTCTATGCTCACATTCTTGAACAGACGGGTAAAAAGGCAAGTGATGTAGTAATATGGGGGCGGTCTCTTGGTACTGGCCCTAGTTGTTATCTTGCTTCGAAAATTAAAGTGGCGGGTTTATTATTAGAGACCCCATTTTTAAGTGCATTTCGTACGATTACCGAAATAACTGTATTACCTTGGGATCGATTTCGGAACTTGCAGCGAGTGGCGCTAGTCAAGTCGCCCTCCTTGGTTATTCACGGCCGCTGGGATGAAGTCATCCCATTCCGGCAAGGTAGGCGCATACATAATGAACTACCTGAACCCAAAACATTTTTAGAGATCAAAGAAGCTTCTCATAATGATCTTGTTGAAAAAGGAGGACAATCATACAAGGAATCTATAAAACATTTTTTGAGCGGTCTACTTGATGATTGATTTTACAACTATTGAACATTTATATAAAATTCATATCTAAGTTTATAGAATCAAAATTTGGCGTGGATTTTAAATTATGTTGGGATTAACAAAAAAAGAATCTAAGTTCTTTATGAACTCATTGGTTGGGCATGCCGTACTGATTGCCCTAGCTGGCACTTTAGGCTTTCTCCCGAGTTGCGAGAAGCAAGATGAAGAGATCCATGTTTTTGAGTTGGCATCGGCTTCATATGCCCCTCCCCTCCCCCCAATGCCAGTTGAGGTGATTAAGCCTACTCCCCCAAAGGTTGTTCCTGTTCCGCCTAAGCAAACTCCAAAACCAATTGTAAAAACAAAACCCGCACCCAAAAAAGTTACTCCAAAACCCACGCAGGTTCCGAAATCAAAACCTAAACCACCCATAAAGCCACCGAGTAAACCAAAGATCGTAACCATTGACCAATTTCGTAAAGAGCATAAATTGGCAGCCGTCCCCAAGCCATCTCACAAACCAGTTCCGCAAAAGCCAAAAGTTAGAATTAATCCCAATAATTTTTCACTTCCTAAAATCACTATTTCAAACCCTCCCACGCAAGCTTCTAATGTCGATCCGACAATTCTAAATCGTTACCTTGGAGAAGTGAAGGCAAAGCTAGAAACTGTTTGGCGCAGACTGCAAGCAGGTACTGATATTGGTGTCGGTGGAGAGGCGTTTTTATCTTTCAGGATTTCATCTAATGGCACATTACTTTCTCCACTTATTTCTCGCTCCTCAGGAAATAAAACATTGGACCGGTTAGTCCTTCAAGTCAGTAAGTCTGTAGGTAATCTTGGTCGTCCACCTGGGGGCAAGCTTTCCTCTTCCCTTGAAATTCCTTTTAGGGTTAAGTAATCATATCGATGAAATTTGACTGGCGTAGACCCGTAGCACCTATTCTTTGCATAACAGGGATTTTGCTTTGTTTATCTCGCGATCCAATTATTGGCTTAGGTGCGTTCCTGATTAGCTTTGCGTTAATTCTTGGGTTTTCTCGTGGTAGCAAGTGATTTTTCGATCAACAGTTGTTTAGATTTAATCACCGATTCCTCAATCATCGATTGTTGAGCAGAGGTGATTGTTTTCGCTCTTCCAGATGGTTTAACCTGTAAGTAGGAACCATCTTTCCTTAAGGAACTTGCACCTTCATTATCTGATAGGAATTTATCTAAATCGTTCAGGACTGATTTTATCATTTCTGGGTCCTCAATGGGAAAGACTGCTTCTACCCGTCGCAAAAAGTTTCTAGGCATCCAATCTGCACTTCCTACATAAAGGTTACATCCTTGGGGCGCATTTTGAAAATAAAAAACTCGGCTATGCTCTAGGAAGCGACCAAGCAAACTGCGGACTCTTATATTTTCGCTCATCCCTTTAATACCTGGTACCAGTCCACAAATCCCTCTCACAATAAGATCGACCTTTACCCCTGCTTGCGAGGCTAGATAAAGGGCATCAATGCTGGGCTGATCAATTAAGCTATTAACTTTGATAATTATGCGGGCGGGCTTTCCTGCTTTTGCAAGCTTGGTTTCTTCAGCAATGAATTTTAATGATCGCTCATGAAGTATATAGGGGGCGACAAGCAATTTCTTGAAGCGGGGAGTCCGACTGTACCCAGTTAACATGTTAAATAAATTACCCAAATCTGATGTGTATGAAGGATGTGATGTAAACAAGCTGTAGTCAGTATAAGTCTTCGCGGTGCTGGGGTTGTAATTTCCGGTCCCTAGGTGTGCGTAGCTTTGAAGTTTCGAGTTTTCCCGCCTAACGATTAGGCAACACTTTGAATGTGTCTTTAATCCAGGCAGTCCATAAACAACATGCACTCCAACTTCCTCCATTCGATGTGCCCATTGTACATTTGCTTCTTCATCAAATCGGGCCTTTAATTCAACCAAAGCTGTAACCTGTTTGCCATTTTTGGCAGCGTCCATCAGAGCCTGTACGATTGGTGAGTTCCCATTTGTTCTGTAAATCGTTAGTTTTATTGCAAAAACATCAGGGTCAATAGCTGCTTGACGCAAGAAGTCGACCACTGGAGTAAATGAATCATAGGGGTGGTGAAGTAAAATGTCTTTTTGTTTTATTATTTCAAAGATTTTCTCTTTTTTTTCAAATTCGAAGGGGAGGTGTGCTTCAAAAGGAGGAAATTGCAAATCCGGACGATCAATTTCATTTGGTAGTGACATTAGTCGGTATAAATTGATCGGTCCGTTTACCAGAGTTACATCTTTTTTGGATAAACTGATAGCACGCAGTAGATAATCAAGAACCTCATTATCAACTCCCTCATCAATTTCTAGGCGAACGGCTGCACCCTTTTTTAAATTATGTAATTCCTCCTCAATGCTTTGCAGTAAATTCTCAACCTCCTCTTCATCTACATAGAGATGGCTATTTCGAGTTATCCTAAATGCCCATGCTCCTATTGCACTATGCCCGGGAAAAAGATCATCGACAAAATGTCGTACAATATCACTCAAGAAAACGAATGTATCTCCTTTTCTCAATTTTGACTTAACCCCAACCAAACGCGGGAGAATCCGGGGGACTGGCACAATGGCCATTAATGTTTCAGCTTTTTTCTTACGCTGATTTTTTAGTGCGACAATTAGGTTAAGTGACTTATTAAGAATTAAAGGAAATGGATGGGTCGGATCAACCGCCAGTGGAGTTAATACAGGAAAGACCTCTTTCCTGAAGTAGGTTTTTAACCAAGTGAATTCATCTTTTGATAATTCCTCTATTTTCTTAAATGATATTTTCTTCTGCTTCAGTGCTGGTTTTAAGGTGTCATTCCAGCATTTCTGTTTATCCCGAGCCATTTGCCCCGCTTGGCTTCTTATTTTATCAAGAAGTTCAGTTGGGGGTATTCCATCAAAGCCACTTCTTGTTGAACCTCCGTCCACCTTTTGCATTAAACCGGCAACTCGAATTTCATAAAACTGGTCTAAGTTGGAGGAAACAAAAGATAGAAACCTTATCCTTTCAAGTAAGGGATAGCGTTCGGATAGTGCTTGATCAAGTACTCTACTATTGAACGCTAACCAGCTTAATTCTCTATTGAAGTATTTGGGCGAAGGAGGAATATTCTTTTTGATTGAATTCATAAAAGTTAACTTAATATATTCTTGAATCATATTTTTTTCGCAACGGTAAAGGATATTTCGATCACTTTCCTTGCCTTTTATCTATATGTACATGCGTGAATCTTGACGGTCTAGCAAATTTGTATTAGATTAAAATTTGGTCTTTGAAATTTTGTTGGGGGTGTTCCGGATTCGACTGCAATGTGGAAAATCCGGTCGCGTATCGAGGATGACGCTTGGCCTCGTAAAAAATGCTT
>Ga0209631_10000543_pt1 | contig 51609 bp, 25 predicted proteins | sample COG_08_FD_184752 | JGI IMG/M metagenome (GOLD analysis project Ga0209631, IMG submission 184752) | Pelagic Microbial community sample from North Sea - COGITO 998_met_08 (SPAdes) (version 2) | ecosystem: Environmental > Aquatic > Marine > Neritic zone/Coastal water | place: Helgoland, sampling... | reverse complement strand
CTACCACCGCTGTCGCCGCGCCCGCCACCACGACCGCCGCGGCCACCCTTCTTCTTGGCCTCCTTGCGCTCCTTCATGATCTGATCGCGCGACTTGAGCTCGCTTCCGACGAAAGGCTCGCCGCCGCCGCCCCGGCCGCCCCTGCCGCCGCCGCCGCCGCCCTCCTCCGACCGTCCCTTCGTGTGGCGGTACTTGAACCGCCCCGCGCCGCGTTCCTTCCCGCCGTTGACGAGCGGGTCCTCCTGGGACCCAGTCGCGGCGACGCTCCTGTGGGTCTTCTGCTGCCACTTCTTGTAAATCTCTCCGACGGCTTCCTTGTCCTTCTTGGCGTAGGCGCCGGACTCCGTCTTGATTCGCTTGTTGCCCCTCGCGCGGTCCACCTCGTTGGCGTTGACCTGCACGTAGTTGCGCTTCTTCTTGTCCCAGATGCGAATCCGCCGCTGCTGCGAGATACCCTTGCCGTCCTCCTCCACGATGTCCATGGTGGCGTCGTTCAGCGCGCCCTCGAGGCTGAGGTGGTCCTGCATCGGCCGTCCCCGGTCGTCCTCCATCGTGCTCAGACCGAGCTCGGTGTGGTTCACGCCTCTGGGCGTGACGTCGAGGAAAAAGGCGTCATCGCGGAATTTGCCCGTGTCAAACGCATCCGCCACGGCGACAGCCTTCTTCTTTTTGCCCTTAGCCTTCGGTTTCGCATCCTCCTCCTCCTCGGACTCGGACTCGGACTCGCCTTCGTCGCCAAACTCGTCGTCGCTGTCGCCCTCGTCGCTGTCGTCGTCGGCCCCCTTCGCCTCCGGCCTGCGTCGACGCCTGGCCACGATACCGTGCCCCGTCTCCTTAGACTTCTCGATGAAGGTATCGTGTTGCTTGCGCTTGGCCGCCATCGTGGGGTTTAACCTCGCGGCGACCGCCATCAGGTTCTGGCCCTTGGCGGCGTTGGCGATCTCCGCCTCGAAGACGGTGGCCACCGGCCGGTACGCCTTGATCTGCTGCGCAATCTCCGCCAGGCCCGCCGCGTCCAGCTGCGCCTCGTCCCTCAGCGCGGCGCACATCGTGGGCGACGGCCCGATGGACTCGATGAGCTCCGCGCCCCTCGCCACGCTCTCGTTCGCGGCGCTCCCGCGCGTGCGCTGGTACAGCCTGTACGCGTTCTCGCACGCCCTTCTCAAGCCGTCCAGCTCTGTCCGGGCGTCGAAGAGCTCCCGCACCCTGTCCTGCACCAAGTCCAGTGAGGTCGGGGGTACGATTCCCACGACGCTGCGCTGCGCCTCATCCGCCTCGTCCGCGATTCGCCTGGCTTGCTCCCTGCTCTCCGGCGGCTTCAAGGGTGCCGCGACGAGGGACCTGCCCAGAAAGAGGTGGAGGTCCACGAGGAAGCCCATCTCCTCCTTGACGAGGAGCGAGTGCGCGATACCGGTCCTGCCCGCGCGCGCGACGCGGCCGACGCGGTGCACGAACAGCTTGGGCCGAGGGGGGAAGTCGAAGTTGACGACGTTGTCGAGGAGCGGAATGTCGATACCGCGCGCGGCGACGTCCGTCACCACCATGACGCTGGTCTTCCTGCTCCTGAATCTACCGATGTGGAGCTTACGCGCAGCCATGTCCATGGAGCCGTACACCGCGGAGACGGTCATGCCCTCGTGTTCGAGCACGGTCACCAGCAGCTCGACGTGGTGCCTCGTCGCCGTGAACACCACCGTCTGCTGCTTCTCGGGGACAACCTCTCGGAGGTAAAATAGCAGCGCCGGGATCTTCTCATCCTGCCGCATCACCGCGAAGGATAGTTTCAGGTCTGGTGATACCTTCATCTCCGCGTCCAGCCTGATGACCTGCGGGTCCTTGAGCCCGACCCTGACGAACTCCGCCAGCGCCGAGGGCATCGTCGCGGAGAACAGGAGGCACTGGCGCTGGTCGGCGACTTGCTTTATGATGTCCCTGAGCTGGTCGGAGAAGCCCATCTCGAGGAGCCGGTCCGCCTCGTCCAGCACCACGTGCGACACGGCGCGAATGGAGAACCCGCTGATCTCCTCGACGTGGTGCAGTAAGCGACCGGGCGTGGCGACGAGGAGGTCGGGGTTCGACGCGAGATCGTCGAACTGCGCCTCCATGGAGTCGCCTCCCACGATGCACACGCTTCGGAGATCGGTAAACTTGGAGAGCTCCTGCGCGAACTTGAAGGTCTGCAGCGCGAGCTCGCGGGTCGGGGAGAGGACCACCGCGCGCGCGCCAGCCTTGAGCGAGTGCTGACGGAGCTTGTGCAGCACCGGGATGAGGAACGCGGCGGTCTTACCGGAGCCCGTCCTGGCCATGGCCACCACGTCGGCGCCCGAGAGCGCGACCGGAATCGCCTTGCGCTGGATGGGGGTGGGTATGCGGTAGCCCTTGCGCTTGATCGCCCTGAACACCTCGGGCAGGATATCCATCGACTCAAACCCGCCGCCCTTGCTCTTAGTCTTCTCCGCTTTGCGACGGCGGCCCGTCAGCGCCTCGGTGCGCTCGAAGCCGAAGTCCACCGTCTCGCCGCCCTCCCCAGGAGTGCCAGTGAGTACCGTGGACTCTGCCTTGGCGCCGCCGCCGCCCTGGTCGTCATCGCCGCCGCCGCCGGTCTTCTTCTTGCCCCCGGCCTGTTTCTTGCCCTTCATCTCGCCTCGGTCGTCGTCAGGTCGCCGCACGAGCCGTGTCGTGTGCCGCCGACAGTGATGAAAAAGAGGCGGCGGTGGGAACTGTTCAGTAACCGCCGCCACTGGTATCGGCGCCAAACTGAGGAATCACATCACGCGACACAGCGCGCTTCTCGACGATGTTAGATGGTATTAAAATCACGCCCTGAGCCCCTCCGCCATCGCGACCGCGTCCTCGATGCTGAGCGAACCGGCCTCCAGCATAAACCTCCTGCCGCACGCCAGCGCGCGCCTCTCGCAGTGCGCCCTCGCGTCCTGGTCCTTGATACTCTCGAGGTCCGCCACGTGCGCGATGCCCACGACGCGCCTCGTCATCTTAGCCCCCGCGAACCCGAACGAATCCGTCAGCACCTCCCGCATGTACGCCACCTGGTGCGCCTTCAGCGCCTCGGCGACGTCGCCCTCGGCCCCGGCGCCCGCGTCGTACAACACCGCCGGGGTGAGCCCCGCGGTGCCCACCGACACGCCGCTCGCGCTCCACAGCTCGCGAAACCTGCGCTCAAACGTGGCCCAGGTTTCCTTGACGCACGCCAGGAGCCATTGTCGCTGCGCCGTCCGGTCCCCTTCGTAGCCATCCTGCGCGAAGTACGCGAGGAACAGGTTGGCGAGGAAGGCGCCGACGTCGAACCCGAGGGGGCCGTAAAAGGCAAACTCGTGATCGATGACAAACGTGGTGGATTCGGTGCACATGATGGAGCCGGTGTGCAGGTCGCCGTGGAGCAGCGCCGCGCCGTCGCACGCGAACCTCTTCTTGAGCGAGCAGATCGCGGACTTGAGCTCGGAATCGGCCCGGAGCGCAGCCGCGGCGTCGTCCAGCTGGGGCGACGTCCAGTGGTTGTTGTCAGCCTTGGCGTACGGCTCCGTGAAGATGACCTGCTCGGTGAGCGCGCACATGTCCTCGTTCTGGCCAAAGGCGTGCCTCGCCTTGCGCAGCTGCTCGCACCCGATCGCGAGCGCGGAGGATCCGAACAGGGTGGTGGCCAGGTACTCGCCGACGTGAGCCGCGAGCGCGGGGTACACGGTGCCCGCGATGATGCCGCCGCGGAGGATGATGTGCGGGGGCTCGAGGTACCGCATGACGATGACGGACATGGGGGCGTCGTAGATGTGCACCTCGGGGACGTGCTGCGAGCAGTACCCGTGCGCGATCATGAGCGCCTCGGCCTCGTACCGCACGCGCTCCTGCGTGAGCGGCCAGGATTCGCCGACCACGCGGACAAAGGGAAGGCCTTGCTTGACGATGATCGCGCCCCCCGCTCCGTTGCGGACGATGTAGACAAAGTTGATGTTGCCGTCGCCAACCTCCTCGGCGGACCAGGCGCTGCGGCCCTCCGCGCCGCCCAGCGCGCCCGCCGCCTCGGGCTTCGCGGCACAGTAGTCCAGCACGGTGTCGCAGTCGAGCGCGACGAACCCGGGCGGGCCCGAAGAGAGCTTGGGCGCCGCCGCCTCCGATCCGGAAGCCGCCGCGACAAACTTACCGACCGCGAACTCCCCGCCCGCGGTCTTCGCCACCACGCCCTTCTCGGTGATGATCCCGGCGATGAGCGCCGCGGGGGTGACGTCGAAGGACGGGTTCCAGACGTCGATGCCGTCCGCCGCGACGCGCTTCCCGAGCACGTGCGTGATCTCCGACGCGGGCCTGTCCTCGATGACGATGTCGGCACCCTTCCCCGTGGACGGGTCCAAGGTGCTGAGCGGCGCCGCGACGAAGAACGGCACGTTGTGGTACTTGGCGGAGACGGCGAGGTTGTATGTGCCGATCTTGTTGGCGGTGTCGCCGTTGTCGGCGACTCGATCGGCGCCAACGACGACGGCGTCGACTTTCCCTTTGGCCATGAGCGCCGCCGCCGCGGAGTCGCAGATGAGGGTGCCGGGCATCTTCTCGAAGGCGATCTCGTACGCGGTGAGCCGGGCGCCTTGGTTGTAGGGCCTCGTTTCGTTGCAGTAGATGTGTTCCAGGCGGTTCGTCTCGCGAAGAGCGCGGACGACGCCGAGCGCGGTTCCGAAGCCCGCGGTTGCGAGGGATCCGGTGTTGCAGTGGGTGAGGACCCTGATGGGGACGTTCGCGGGCTTGCCCACGGCGGCGCAGAGCGCGTCGGCGCCGAAGGAGCCGATCGCGCGGTTGTTTGCGATGTCCGCCGCGAGCATGCCCTCGCACTCGGCGATGACCGCCTCGACGGCGTCCTCGCCTGATCCGTCGAGGGACGCCGCGAGCTTCTTGATGCGCGCGACCGCCTCCCCGAGGTTGACCGCGGTGGGGCGGCTGGTGTTGAGGTGGTCCATCTTCGTCGCGACGAAGGCGGACACGTCGCCCGCGGTCGCCAGCGAGCCCTTGGCGCCGTCGAGGTCCACCGCGAGCGCGAGGGCCGCGGCGATCGCGATCGCGGGCGCGCCGCGGACGTTCATGTCCTTGATGGCGGTCCAGCACGCGTCGCAGTCGGGGACGTCCATGAAGACCGTCTCGGTGGGCAGCTTCAGCTGATCGAGCAGCTGCAGCTTGCCGCGGGAGTAGCGGATAGCCTCGAGCGTCGGGGCCGCCATGGTGATCGACCTGCGCGCCTACTTCTGCCGTGTCCGAGAAGATCTCAGCTGAAATCCATGAATCAGGCTTGGGTGCCTGCTGCTCCATCAACTCGACAGGAGTTCGGTTTGTATTCGCAATTCCATTTCGAGACGTATGGGTAGTTCACGTGGTCCATCTTTATCCAGTGTTTCGACAACTTCCTCTGGGCAGCACTACGTCCCGCGCGCGTGGAAGCGAACGCGCGTTCCTTTGCATCCGTCACACGCCCTCCCAGAACCGATGTCCACGTCCGCGACCCAACTCGGCTGCGCCGTCTCTCGCGCCGCCGCACTGCGCGCCTCGAAGACGACCGAACGCAGGGTTCGTGCCTGCCACGTCACGCGATGCAAGGCGTCGGACGGTGCGGCCGACGTGAGCCGCCGCGAGGCCCTTCGCGCCGCCGCCGCCGCCGCTGTGCTCACACTGACGACGCCACGATCCGCGTTCGCGGGCGACAACATCGTCGCCTTCGACCCCGTGCAGAACGAACGGTGGGTCGCCGTGCCCGCATCCACGAAGATCCCGGGCGATTGGACCTCACGCCCCGGGCAACGGACGAAGCAAGGCAAGTTCATGCTCTACACCGACACCTACGGCCCGAACTACCGATACACCACCTCGCTCCCCAAGTACGTCGACGCCGACGGCGCGGTGGCCGCCAACACCATCCAGGTGCAGGTGCAGTCACGGGGCGGACAAGAGTCCATCGTAGACCTCGGGCCAATTGCCGGCATCGACGCGGCCAAGGCGTTCGGCATCGAGGCTGAGGACATAGCGCTCGCGGAGCAGGTGAGCGCGGCCAAGCGCGTGGATGCCGGGAAGCAGGCCTACTACCAGTGGGAGCTCGCCCTCCCCTCGGGGAACAGGGTTCTGATCGGCGCCTGCGTCTCAGGCGGAGGATTGTACGTTTTTTCAGCCGAGGCCACCGCGGATCAGTGGGCTAAGAACGAGGCGGCGCTGCGGGGCGCCCGGGACGCGTTCACCGTGCCGGTGGTGGCGGAGAGCACCACGGACATATCGAATCGCATCTACAACAACGCCAGCGACGGGGGGTTCAAGTGAGCGGAGGTTTAGCGAAGTCGCGTCACCCTGTATGAAAATCATCGTTGTTAGTGCTACCAAAACGCCGCCTCATCACTTTCGGGGGGCGCTCGATGGAGACCGAGGCCGATGACGTCTCACCACCCGCCGCGGGTGTCGTGACCTGTCTGGAACCGCACCCGAGCGCGGAGGTCCAGCGCCACCTTCGCGAGCGCTGCCTGGCCCTCGCCGGTCACACGGGCAGCGAGCGAGACGTTCGTATATCGTGCGCCCCGTTCAGGTGTTCGCCCGTCGGAGCCCACATCGACCACCAAGGGGGTACCGTCGCGGGTTTCGCTCTGAACATGGGGGTGTGCATCGCGTACATGCCCAGCCCCGACGATCGGATCGGAGAGATTCAGCTGACCTCGAAAGGCGAGGCTTCGAGCTTCGAGATGCAGATGACGGACGAGTCGAAGCCGGCGGACGACTGGACCGCGTTCGTGCGGGGAGCCGTGCACGTCGTCAGGGAATGGGCGGCCGAAAAGGGCGTGAGGTGCGACAGAGGATTCACCGGAGTCGTATCGGGATGTCCTGAAGGGCTCGAAGGGGGAGGCATCAGCTCATCCGCCGCGCTCACCGTCGCCTTGATCAACGCGATTCGGGACACAAACCAACTCACACTCGCGTCGACGACGACTGGCTCTGTGACGATGCGCCGCACGGACATCGTCAGACTGGCGCGACGGGTGGAGCACGAGTGGCGCGGGGTGAAGTGCGGGATACTCGACCAGGGATGCGTGGTCATGTCCAAGCCCGGCGCGCTGACGGTGCTGGACTGCGCGTGGTATCAACAACGCTTCGACGCCGACGATCAGATGACGACGTCGAGTCGCGACGTACTCTCACACGGGACCCCGTCCGCGCAGAACCCACTGCGTTGGTTCGGCGGGGACTGGACCCCGTCCCGCGACGGACGCGCGCGCATCGATCCCATCGTCGATGAGAGCGGCGTGGAGGTGTCGAAAGACTTCTGGGACGACGGACCGGACGCCGGATCCGACCTACCCTTCGGCGTCGTCCTCGCGTTTTCGGGAATCAGAAACGCGCTCGTAAACACCGGGTACAACGACAGGGTGGGCGAGTGCCAACGCGCCGCGTCGTTGTTACTCGACGCCAGCGGGCGTGGGGTCGGACCGCGCGATGCCGCGCCGACGCTGAGCATGGTCACGGAGGAGGAGTGGGCGGCGCACGGGGACAAACTCCCGAGTGACTTGGCCCGGCGGGCCAAACATTTCTTCGACGAGAACCGCCGAGCGAAGGACGCGGTTCGATTGTGGCGCGACGGCGATGTTAAATCGTTCGGTGCCCTCATGAACGCATCCGGCGCGTCGTCCGTGGAGAACTACGAGTGCGGGTGCGAGGAGATCACGACGCTTTGGAACATCGTGAAGGCGACGGAGGGCGTGTTCGGCGCTAGATTTTCAGGCGCTGGTTTTCGGGGGTGCGTGGTGGCGCTGTGCGAGCCCGGCCGTGCGGCGATGGACGCGGCGGAACGAATCGCGGGGGAGTACGCGCGCGTGTATCCGGAGCTGGCGGGAGACGCGCCGGTGATCGTGACGCGACCGGGAAGGGGAGCGTTTATCCTGAGGGGCGAGGACCGGTAGCGTAGCTTTTAGACACTGACAGGAAGAAATTGGAGTGACTTTTTCGCCGAGCTCTCTTTTTCCAATTTTAAGCCGCGTGTCTCCGCAGACTCTGAGACGCGCGCAGCAGGTCTGGGCCCTCCTTGAGGCTTTTGGAGAGATGGCGCAGAGCGAGCGTAGCGCAGCCGGGGCGCTCGTCGCCAGGCTGAGCCTGCTCGTGCTCAACCTGGTGCTCTTCAGCCTCGGCGTCACGTTGTTAGTCATGAGCACCCAAAAGAGCCACTACACGGACATCATGAAGACGGTGTACGCCGAGGGCGGCGTGACGGTCGAGGTGTTCGAGCAGCCGGACGCCGCGCTGACCTTGGCGGGCTTCTTCATCACGTTCGTCTCGCTCCAGGTCCGATTTATTCGCCGAACCCGACCCCACCGCGCGCTCGCCCCCGTTTCAAAATATCCCCCGATGGAGCGCCCCGTCACCTCCGAAATCTGACACGGATCTCCCCCCCGTCCCCGCCCGTCCCCGCAGGGCACCCTCGGCGCGTGCACGGGATCGAAGCAGACCATACTGTCCTACCACGTCATGTGCATGTTCATCATCACCGGCATCATCTACTGCGCCGAGATGATGATCGCGTTCAAAGATGAGAGCGACGAGATGATCGCCTCGTACTGGCGCAGGATCGACGCCAAATCTTTCGACGAGAACCGCGACCTCGACGGCGCGGACGAAGCGAGCGTGCAGAGGCACGCCAAGCGTTTCTTCCACACCGCGCACGGCATCCTCACCGCCGCCGCGGTGTTCATCGTCCTCGCGCTCATAACCAGCGCCAGGGTCATGGGCCTGAAGTACACGCTCAAGCGGGTGGGCACCGGCGTCAACTTCGCGGGTATCGTGTTCGGGCTGTTCCTGCTGGTCATGTGCGGCGTGGTGTCCAGGACCACGTACCACGTCTCCGACGCCGTCACCGTGGACGTCGAGGTGACCTTCGCGCAGGTAAGTGAAGGACCGCCTTCAAGGGCCGCGAGGGACTTTGAGGACACGCTGCGGTTGGAACCGGAGCGAATATTCCGCGACCAACAGCCGCCGCCGCCCCCGGGGGGATCACGCGGCGGCGGTGGCCTCGACCCGCAGATGCCTCCCCCGCCGCAGATGCCGCCGACACCGCTCCCGTCGATGCTGCCGCCGCCGTCCCCGCAGATGCCGCCGCCGATGCCGCCGCAGGGTAATTCAACCCCGGCGAGCCGAAGGCTTCTCGCGGCTCCGAAGCCGCCCCCGCCGCCTCCGTGGTCCGGCGACTTTCCAGTCACGTCCATGTGGCTCGTCGCCGTGGATAGGACGCAGCCCAATCCGCCGGTGTCCACCTTGATCGAGTTCACCATCTCGTTCAGCGGCATGAACGCCAGCACGGACATCAACGCGACGCTTCCGCCGGCGGTGGAGTCCAGGTGCCGACGGGCCATCGCGGCGCTGCCGACGGCGCCGGATCCCGGCGACGTCGACGTCGAAGTGATGAACATGCGAAAGGGTGGTGAGCATCCAATCGGAGGCGCGTGGACCGCGCAGCTGCTCGCGGCGGCGGGTGCCATCACGGTGATATCGTCAACCGCGGGTTTCGTGGGTATCCAAGCCGGGAGCCGGCCGATGCTATCCGTGCATCTGGCCGTCAGCGGCGTGACCGCGATACTGGTCATCGTCGGCGTGCACCACGTGACGCAGCACGCGGACGACTCCAAGGACTACATCCGCTCGCACTGGAAGAACATACAGACGGGCGTCGTGGGAAACAACGTGGAGGTTGACGACGCCGCCGCGTTTGCCAACTCGCACATGCGATCGGCGGCGGCGCTCGGCGCCATCGTCTGTACCATCCTCTTCGTCTCCATCCTCTGCTCGACGGTCGCGTTGCTGGTCATACCAGGCGGGCCGCTCGCGAACGTGATCGGCAACAGGCCGCGACCGGGCCGGGCGCGCGCGGCGAGGCTGCCGGACACCGAGAGCGACGACGACGACGACAGCGACGAGGACGGGTGGGGTGTGGAGGATCGCTGGGACAGCTGGGGCGGCGAGAACGACGACACGACGCCGCTGCGGGACGATGAGAGCAACGTGCAACGGCGAACTAAGTCCCAGAAGCGCGCGAAGAGGGACGCCAAGCGGGCGCTCGCGGCGAGGGCGGCGCAGAACGGCGCGGGCTCCGGTTCGGGTCCGACGGCGGCTGGCCCCGGGCAGGTTGTCGTCGAGATGTCCGACCTCGCCAACCTCGTGCAGGAGGCGCGGAAGGGCCGCGGCCGGTTCAAGGACCGCGGGGGTAAGAGCTCGCGGACCCCGTCGCCCACCGGCCACGACGTGGAGAACCCCCCGAGTCGGGAGAGTTCCCCGCAGCGCAAGGCGCGGCTGCAACGGGAGCGAGCGCGGAAGGCGAAGGATTCCTCGGTGGCGAACACGGTGAGCCGGCTGGAGGACAAACTCGTGGACCGCATGAACGCGCTCTTCGGCGGCATCGGCACCCCAAAGGGCGCCGGCGGTGGTGGCCCCTCACACGGCGAGGGCGGCGGCGGTCGGGGTGGTACCTCCGTGTTCCGCGATGAAATCTCAAAGCCGCACTACTCGCGAGCCGACGTCGCCGCCGCGGTGAACATGCTCCGGGAAGCTGCTCAGAAACGGAACCCGAACGATCCGGAGGCTGCGCTGCGAGCCGCGCTGGATGTCGCCGGGGAGGGCGACGCGGGTCTCATTCGGGAGGCGCTCGCGGCTCCGTTCGAGGTTAGCAAGCCCCACGCGGGGGCGTCCTTCACGCTCGAATAGTCTTCTTGTGATGAGTTTACGCTTTTCGTCAGTAACGAACGCATCGACTGAGTCGTGAAATTATAATTGTTACCTTGACGTGTGCGGGTACCCGCTCGCCCACACCTCCGTCGCGGGCGCTTGACACGGCCAAAACCGCCATGGCGCCCAAGAGCGACAAGACGAACTGGGCGGATGAGAGCAACGTGCTCACCGTCACGGTGCTCGGGTGCACGGGGGATCTCGCCAAGAAGAAAACCTACCCTGCGCTTTTCGCCCTTTTTCTTCACGAGCACATGCCCCCCCGGACGGTCGTGCTCGGGTACGCGCGCTCGCCTCTGACGGACGAGAGCCTCCGCGAACGGATCAGGCCCGCGCTGAAGGGACCGAAGGACCAGGTCGAGGCGTTCCTCGCGAGCTGCTTCTTTCAACAGGGCGAGTACGGCTCCGACGACGCTCGGGAGAATGCCGAGTCGGATCCGCCCGTCTTTGGGGCGCTCGGCGACCGCGTGGCGACGCTGGAGGCATCGAGGGGGTTCCCCGGGTGTCGCGTCACCGGCCACCGCATCTTCTACCTCGCGCTCCCGCCGTCGGTGTACCCGCCCGTGTGTGCCAACATCAAGCGCGCGTGCATGAGCCCCACGGGGTGGACCCGCATCGTCGTCGAGAAGCCGTTCGGCAAGGATCTTCAGTCGTCGGAGGAGCTCAGCGCGGGAATCAGCGAGCTCTTCACCGAGGCGCAGCTCTACAGGATCGACCACTACCTCGGCAAGGAGCTCACGCAGAACCTCGTGGTCATGAGGTTCGCCAACAGGTTCCTCGCGCCGCTGTGGAACCGCGACAACATCGCCAACGTGCAGATACTCTTCAAGGAACCCTTCGGCACGCAAGGACGCGGCGGCTATTTCGACCAGTACGGCATCATCCGCGACATCATACAGAACCACCTGCTGCAGCTGCTGTGCCTCGTTGCCATGGAGAAGCCGTGCTCGTTGTCCCCGGACGACATACGCGACGAGAAGCTCAAGGTTCTGCGATGCATCGAACCCGTGAGGTGAGCTTATTTTTAATTCTCGTATGCGCAATTAGAATGACGTCGTGTTTTGTTGACAGCACCGATAACGTGGCGTTGGGCCAGTACACAAACGGACCCGGCGGCGACGCTTACCTCGACGATGCCACCGTCCCGGCGGGATCCAAGGCGCCCACGTTCGCGCTCTGCGTCCTGCACGTGGGTAACGAGCGGTGGGACGGCGTCCCGTTCATCATCAAGGCGGGTAAGGCGCTCAACGAGCACAAGTGCGAGATCAGGGTCCAGCTGAAGGACGTTCCCGGGGATCTCTTCGCGGAGCAAAAGGTTCGGGGCCGGCAGGCACGAAACGAGTTCGTGGTTCGGCTTCAACCGGACCCGGCCATATACATGAAGATGACGGTCAAGGAACCCGGGCTCGGGATGGAGCTGGCGCAGTCGGAGCTCGAGCTGCTGTACACGCAAAAATACGAGTCCACTCCCATACCCGAGGCGTACGAGAGGCTCATACTGGACTGCATCAACGGTGACCAGCAGCACTTCGTGCGGCGGGACGAGTTGGTCGCCGCGTGGAAGATATTCACACCCTTGCTCAAGTACATCGACGCCGGTGGGATGAACCCAGAGCTGTACCCGTACGGAAGCCGGGGGCCGGTGAACGCGGACAAGCTTCGGGAGAAGACGGGGCACGTGTTGAGCTACACGGCGAAGGACATCACGTGGGGAGAGGAGGCGGGTGGAGACTGACGTACCGTAGAACGCTTGTGTAATCGAACCAGCGCTGTATCTCTCTTATTAGCTCTGGCTGAGACGATGTGATGACGAAGAGTCACTCTTCAAAGTCTTCGCTGGCGGGCTGGAGGAGAAAGTGCTGTTCTTCAGAACTGTATTTTATCGTCCGTTGTCCCCAACCGCCGACACTCCCGCCGACACTCGGGTGGCGGCGTGTGGGATGGCTTCCGCGATATCGGCGTGCACCGTAGTGCCCGTCGGATCCGACCGCCGCTTTTCCCACCCCGGTCCGCGGTCTCTTCGCAGGCGGCCCCTGCCGAGATGGACATCCGTGAAGGCGTCGGCGGCGGCGGGCGCATCACGCACCGGGGAGAGGAAGGAGGCTGAGGAGATCCTGGCGGACTTCCTCCGGGACACCGCGGGCGAGCACTTCGATGAGGTCCCTGCGGGATCCCTGGACGACGTACTGGCGACCTGGGACCACCCAGACGCCGCCGACGCCGGCGCGCTCGTCGGGATGATAAGAACCGCGAGCGGCCTCGACGACGAGCGCGATGACCCGCCGGGGAAAGGAGGGGGACGCGGCGGGAGAGGAGGACCGTCCCCGTCGGCATCCGCGAGGGGACGCGCCGCGGGGATGTTCAACGTCGCGCTGAGCGCGCTGGACCTCCGCGGCGGCGCGCAAGATGCCGCGCGAGACCTCGTGTTGAACCGCATGCCAAAGATCGGCGTCAAGCCGGATGTGGTATCCTACTCGCTGGCAATCGCCGCATGCTTCCACGCCAGGAGCGACGCGGACGACCTCATCCTCGCCGCACGTCGCGCGGCGGGCGCGGACAAGCGGTCCAACGCCAAGAAACCGAAGCGAGCCAAGAAGAAGAAGGGCAAGGGCGGCGAGGTCAACGCCGGCGAGGGCGACTCATCGCTCGACTCACTCGTGAGGACGCTGTGGCAAGACGAACACTTCGCCGTCGTGTCCAAGCCCGCGGGGATGCTCACCCACCCGAACGAGACCTCGGGCGGTGCGATTCGCACCCTCGTCGAGGTGTTGGTGGACACGTTCGGCGATGAGGGCCTGAGCGCGATCAACGGATTGGACGCGAGGGGCATCGTCCACCGACTGGACAAACCGACGTCCGGTGCCCTTCTGGTGGCGAAGACCGACCTGGCCCACGCGCTGTGCGTCGCCGCGTGGTACCAGAGGAAGGTCACGAAGACCTACCTCGCGCTGGTGGAGGGTGTACCTGGAAGACGGCGCGGGAGGCGTGGTGGTGACGAGGGAGGGTACGCGACGGAGGGGACGTGCGAGGCTCCCGCAGACGGCAGGCCCGCGAGATCGGACTGGAGAGTCAGGGAGACGTTCGGTGACGGCGACGGCGTGTGTTCGCTGGTGGAGGTGACCCCGCGCACGGGACGTAAGCATCAGATCCGTCAGCACATGGGAGTAGCGCTGGACGCTCCGCTGGTGGGTGACCCGCTGTACCGGCGGGGGAAGAAGCCGAACACGCCGGCGGCGGCGGTACCGTTGCTGGCGGGCAAGCCGGGTTCGGTGATATTTCTGCACGCCGCCGCGCTCGAGTTGCGGCATCCGGTGACGGACGAGGCTCTGCGTTTCAGCGATCCGCTCCCGGAGGCTTTCGAAGGATTGGTCTCGGCGCTGCGCGGGTGACAGAGTTGAGATTCGACCGTTGTGTAATATCACAGATTAAAATAATGTCGGTCTCGGTCAGACAGTCTGACCACCGTCTATGTGCTAAACAAGCTGCGTTTGCTTGTAAAAGCCTTTGCCCGGGCTTCCGGACCCTGTACTAATTCCGCTTACGCCGCGCCTCCTCGCCTCTCTCTCTCGCCCTTACGCGAGGGGACCTCCCCCCGCGTCCCATGAAACCCTCCGCCGTTTCGCACGTTTAGTTGATGCCGTAGCCAGAGTTGTCCATGGCGCCGGCGCCGGAACCCATCGGCTCCGCCTCGGGGATCTCGCACACGACCACGTCGGAGGTGAGGAAGATCTTGGCGACGGAGACGGAGTTCTCGAGGCAGCAGCGGATCACCTTGGTGGGGTCGATGATGCCGTTGACCATGAGGTCCTGGAACTCGCCGGTGGCGGCGTTGTAGCCAAAGTTGACGTCCTTGGAGGCGGTGACGCGCTCGACGACGACAGAGCCGTTGTCACCCGCGTTGGCCGCGATGAGGCGCATGGGGTATTTGAGCGCGCGCATGACGATATCGGCGCCGAGCTTCTGCTCGTCGTTGGGGAGCTCAGCCTTGATGCCTTCGACGGCGGCGGCGAGCTTGAGGAGGGTGCAGCCGCCGCCGATGACGATGCCCTCCTCGACAGCCGCCTTGGTGGCGTTGAGAGCATCCTCCACGCGGAGCTTCTTCTCCTTGAGCTCGGTTTCGGTCTGGGCGCCGCATTGGATGATGGCGACACCGCCGGAGAGGCGAGCGGCGCGCTCGTTGAGCTTCTCCTTCTCGTACTCAGCCTCGGCAGCCTCGCAGAGGCGGTTGATCTGCTTCACGCGGGCGGCAACCTCGAGCTCGGTGGAGCCGTCGCCGACGATGGTGCACGACTCCTTGCCGAGCTCGACGCGTGCGGCGTTGCCGAGCACCTCGGGGCCAACCTTGTCGAGGGAGAGGCCGAGCTCATCCTTCACCACGGTGGCGCCGGTGAGGATGGCGATGTCCTCGAGGTACTGGGACTTGCGCTCGCCAAAGCCGGGAGCCTTGAGCGCGCAAATCTTCAGCGCGCCGCGGAGCTTGTTCACCACGAGGGTGGCGAGAGCCTCCTGCTCGATGTCCTCGGCGATGACGAGGAGGGGGTAGCCGGACTGGATGGCATCCTCGAGGATGGTGATCATGTCGCGCGCGGATTTGATCTTCTTGTCCACGAGGAGGAGCTTGCAGTTGTCGTAATCGCACGTCATGCGCTCCGAATCCGTGACGAAATAGGGGGAAATGTAGCCGCGCTCAAACTGCATACCCTCGACGACGATGAGGTTGTTGTCCACGGACTTGGCCTCCTCGAGGGTGATGACACCCTTGCGGCCAACCTTGGCCATGGCGTCGGAGATCATGTTGCCAACCTCCATGTTGCCGCCGGCGGAGACGGACGCGACGTTGGCGAGCTCCTCGTCGGCAACCTCCTTGGAGAGCCCCTTGAGGACATCGATGAGCTTGGCGACGGTGGTCTCCATGCCGCGGGTGAGCTGCACGGGGTTGGTACCGGCCATGACGATCTTCATGCCCTCGGTGATCATCGCCGCGGAGAGCACGGTGGCGGTGGTGGTGCCGTCACCCGCGAGGTCGTTGGTCTTCTGCGCCGCCTGGCGAACGAGGCGCGCGCCGACGTTCTCGACGGGATCCTCGAGGTCAACCTCCTTGGCGACGGTGACACCGTCGTTGACGATCTTGGGGGAGCCGTACTTGGACTCGAGGACGACGTTGCGGCCTTTGGGTCCGAGGGTGACACCGACGACGTGCGCGAGTTTGTCGACACCTTTTTGCATCTTCTTGAGCGCGGTGCCATCCTGGGCGTTGAAGTAGAGCTGCTTGGCCGCCTTGGTGGTGGTGGACACGCGGGCGCGGCGAGCGGGGAAGGCGGAGGCGGCTGTGTGGGTTTAAGAGGGAGGGGAGGTTTCGTCAGTCGGGCGCGGTCAGACGCGGGGCGGGGCGGGAGTTGGCGTGGAAAATGATAATCGACGCGAGCGCTTCCAGAAATGCCGAAACGTCGATTCGTCCCAATGGCGCGCGGATGGCGGGCGCCACGCGCGCGACGGCGGCGATGTCGGACGCATCGACGTCCCGGATAGCTTCACGCCGATGTGCATACGCCGCGGGGGTTGTCTAAATGTCGACTGAAAGTTCGCGGGTGGGTGGGCACGTACCCTGGAGCTTGGAGCCCATCTGGCGGGGGAGCGCCGCCGGCCTCACAGCAACCCTGCGAAGGAGCGAATCGGATTGGGAGCGGCGGTCAGTGACGCGTCGTTTGGAGGGTATCTTGGCCGGCGAGAGGCACTGGAAAAGGCATGGACGGGTCCGTGCGCTCATCTGCATCGCATCGGAGCGCACGCGGCCCGTCCCGATCCGTCGAGCGCATCGCGGCGGGCGCGTTTCCGGAGCCCACGACCGCCGCTACGCGTTTTCTCGGTGGGATGCCGCTTTTTGAGGGCGTAGGGTTGTTTTCCCGGCGCGAGAAAGCCGGCGCATGCGCGCCGACGGGGAACCCGCGACGTCGAATCCGGGCCGAGAACGCACTTGGTGTTGAGAGCAGACATCATCATAGCCATGATGACAGCGAGAGTACCGTTCGAGTGAGCGGAAAGTGTGGTTCGGGGGAGGAGTCGAAGCTCGGCGACGTTTCCTTCCTGGAGTTTCCGGCACCGGCACTGAAAAAGCGGGGCACTCGCAGATAAGGTTTGAGATCGACATATGTGTTTCAGTTAGGATGTGGGTATTTCTATTTAATTAGGGGGTCGTTTTGTTTGACCAGGACGATTTCACATGAATTTCGACGCGTTTTACATTTTTGCAATTCCATGAAACACAGTCAGCGCCTACTTCGCCAGGTAGTCCAGGAACGTGTTGTCCTCCCTCGCGAGCGTCGGATGCAGCCTGCCCCCTTCCCGTTGCCGCCTCACTTGCGCCACGAACTCGTCCGTCGCGCGGTTCATCCCCTTCCGCGCGTTCGCCGCCCTCAGCAGCCGCAACACCGCGGACACGAACCTACCACCGAAGGGCGGACCCGCCACCTCGAGCACCTCCCCGGCGAAGTACCGCAGGTGCGACGGGTCCACGTGCCGCGCCCACCGCTCCGTCGCAGCCTCGATGACCGGCAGCACGAGCCCACACTCCACCATCTCCACCGCCACGTCCAGCGCGCCGAGGTGCAGCGCCTCGCTCGATCCCTTGCCCATCGCCGCCAGCGCGGCGCCGACGGCGTCCAGTACCCGCTCCCTCAGCCTCGGCTGCGAGGCGCCCGCGCTGGCGAGCATGCCGAAGTAGACCTGGTTGCTGGCGCCCGCGTGCACCTGCCTGTAGTGCTCCGGGTCGCCCATCGCGGAGCTCACCCACGCGATGACGCCAGCCGCCGCGGGGGGGTACGCGCACATCCCTCGGAAGGATTCGGGCTCCGGCGCCTGCCCCCGAGCCGCGCTCTCCAGCGCCCGCGTCGCGTTCTCCAGCGCCGCTCTCGCGTCCGCAGCCTCGTCGTCGCCGTCGGAGACAGCCTTGACGATCAGATCGAGGCACTGCGCGCGGGTTTCCTTTGAAGCGGTCGTTGAAGCGCCCACGTTGCACCGGAAGGCTTCGTCGAAGAGGGACCGAAGGAGCTCGGGCTGGCGAAGCGGTGCCGCGCCGGGCTTCTCCAGCTTCACGGGCGCCGGGGTCATCCCCGGAGGCGGGCCCATACCCGGCGGCGGCGCGATGGACGGCTCCGCGGGCGGCTTACCGTCCTCGAGGTAGAGCGCGTGGAGCTTGCGTAGGATACCTCTGGGCAACGGCGGGACCACCCCGGTGCCCCCGCCCTCCGCGCCGCGTCGCCTCCGCTCATCCTCGGTGGTCAGGAGGAGATCCCCGCCCGCCGCCGTCGCCTCGGCGTCCGCGTCGGAGTCCGCGAGGAGCGGCGCGATCTTGCGCACCGTCGACGAGCCGTGCGCCGCGGCAGCCGCCGTCTCCAGCTCCTGCGACGTCCTAGTCGCCAACGCTCGCACAGCCTTACTCGACCCGCCGGACCCCCCGCCCGCCAACCCCGCGTCGCCGCCCCTGGCCAGGTCCGCGAGCATCATCTGCGCGAACAGGTACGTCGCGAGCGACTGCGTGCACGCGCGTTTGATCACATCCACCGCCCCGGCTCTTCGATCCTCGTCGTCCCCGGCGGCGATGAGCGCGGTGAAGTGCTCGGCGAGGAGCTCGTGGAAGATTGAAAAGTAGGACGCGGCGGCTGGACCGAGCGCGCGTACCTCGTCCGCGTGGCCGTGCTGCCACGCGTGCTGGATGGCGACGGTGATCAACAGGCAGTTCGGGTGCGCCTCCGCTAAGGAAAAGAGCACCGCTCGGCCGCGGTCGGAGACGAGCAGCCGCTGCATCCACGAGGGCCGGCCCTTCACCGCGTCGACCCGCCTCGTGTCGAACTTGCGCTTGATGAGCCGCTCCAGGAGCCACATCTCGTCCTTTCGAACCTTGGCGCGCCAGTCCCGGAGCGCCGCGGCGGTCTTATCCCTGATCTGACCCACCGGGGTATCCGCGCGTTCGCCTGCGTTGTTGGAGAAGAACGCGGCGGATCCCGTGCGCGGCATGGTACCCCCGCCCTGCGGTGTGTCGTCGTCCTGGGTGTCTGCCGCGGGCCGGCCGAAGGTTGGTGTCGCCGCGCCGGATCCCCGGCCGGCTTGGGGCGATACCGCCGCGCTGAGCCCGCCGGACCCCGCGCGCGCGTGCCCGCCCCCGGTGGGCGCCTTCTCGCCCTCCGGCTCGGTGATCTCGAGCCACTTGCACACCAGCCCGGTCATCTGCGCGTACCCCCGGTAGTTCTCGCTCAGCAGCTCGATGGCAGCCTCGGCCTTGCCCCCGCTCTTGACGTAGTCCCTCAGCGTGGCGAGCACCTCCGGCTCCATCACCGCGTCCTTCGCCGCGAGCGTCCGCTCCAGCTCCAGGAGCTTGGACTCGCCGGGGGGCTCGGCGAAGCTCACCGAGCCTCCACCGGCCGGCGCGCCCATGCCGGGGGGTGCTCCTCCGCCCATGCCGGGGGGCAGCATCCCCGGAGGAGGGGTGTCGACCCGGTCCATACCCATGCGCCGGTGCGTCAGACAATGTCCGGTGGAGCGATCTAGCTAGGGATTGTGACAGCTTAAAGTATTCTCCTCGGAATCTGCGAGCACCACAACTCGACGCACCCGCATGGGAGCGCGAAGGCGTCGCGTCAACAAGGAAGCTCTCGGCATCTCGCCGCAGTCAGCTCCCGCGGACGAAGAGTCGGGGGGCGACGGCAAGTCGAACGGCGCGCTATCCTTCAGCAGAGGACGCGAGGGAGACTCCAACTGGCCGATAGTCGCCGGGCTCGCGTTCGTCAGCCTCGTGGCTCTCGTCCTCTTCAAGCTCCACGTGTTCGGCTGATCGCACCGCCGGAACGCGTCGGGCCGTCGTGTCCGCCACGTGAGCGCCCCGCACCCGCGCCCGTATCGATCCGAACGCTCGCGCGCGGTGCACCGAGGCGCCCCATCCATCGAGAACGACCAACTCCAACCGTAACGATCCGAGTCGACGGTCGATCGACGTGGAAGATAGATGCCGCCGACGCCGAGCCAGACCTTCACCAAGCTCCTCACGTACAGCTTCGCCCTGGTCGTCGTCCCGTTCGCCGCGTACAAGCTCACGGGTGACGTGGTGCTGCGCGGGATGGAGGTAGACGCGGGTACACGCGCGGTGTACGCTGGCGTGGCCGCGGTTGTGGGCGTCAACGCGGTGCTGCTCACTTACGTCGGCTCGGCGCTGTGGGAGGATAGCCACCGGGAGGGAGGGCGCGGGAGGGAGGACGACGGGAAGAAGGAGGACTGAGGTGGACGTTGAAGTAGCTTTTAGAACCAACTGTAACACCGACATACGTACGTACGCGAACAACACCCTGCTCTCATAGATTTACACATTTGGACATCTCTCTCCCTAGCACTACTGCGGGATCCTCGTACCCCACCCGTACGCCATGTTGCTCGTCACCGGTTCGCTGTACTTGTCGCAGGGCTCGATCGTCGCGCGCACGTTCAGCTTCATGTAATCTGTGAGCTTCTTGGCGGACGTGGTTGTCTTCGCCTGCGCGAGCTTACAATCGCCTCCGAGAGTCTGTGCGCCCCCGAGACTGCGGAGGCCGCCTTGCTGGGCGATGGTGAGCGGGGTGGTCATCTTGCGGAGCGGCACCACTTCACGCTGGGTGAAGAAGTAGTCCGGATTCCGCGTGAGCGTGATGTTGTTGAACTCTCCTCGGGGCGGCGCGGGCATCGTCACTGTCGCTCGGTCGATTCTGCTGACAATCCCATTTTGGGTCTCGAGAAGGAGCAATCGAGAAGCTCGGATTTGTTGTTGCGAGCGTCTCGCTCTTCTTACATCTAATAAGGCTATGTATGCTAGTGGGATAATAAGTCTATGTGTATGATACATGTCGCGGGCGGCGGCCGTGGGGGTACGCACCTCACCCACACCCTCACCCGATCACGTCGTTCACCGTGCGCTCAACCTCCACTCGTTTGCGCACGAGCTCGCTGAATGTTTCGTTCCACACGAGCGCGGATTGCAAGCTGGCGATTGGCAGCAGGGACAACGCGAAGAGCAGCGCGAAGATGACCGCGCCGCACGCCTTGTCCATCTCGCAGTACCAAAAGTCCGCGAAGTTCCTCAGCCGCAGCAGCAGGTGTCGCAGCGTCATGACGAGCGGCTGCGCGAAGATCGATCGCCAGTGCGACGGACCGTGTCGGTTCTGAAGCGGCGTGAGCCAGTCAAAGACGTGCTCGATGTCGCGGTTACCGATCATGACCCACGACTCTACGAGTAACGACGCGATGGAGACACAGCCGAGGATCGTCATGACGAAGGTCCTGGACGCGTCCTGCCTCGAGTGGAAGCTCTCGTCGTAGGAGAAGACGGCGTAGCACCCGACCCACGTGGTCAACATGGCGACCCTGACCAAGCCCCGGTACACGCTCAGCTTCCAGAGCCGCTCGGGGAAGGCGAGCCACCGGCCGCGCGCGAGGGTCTTGGAGCGCATCGCCAGGTAGTACACGGCCGCGAGGAGCATCGTGAACGACGCCGCGACCGCCATGCGACCCGTGTTGTGCGCAAACTGGCGTCGCTGCTCCACGCCCCTCGTCTGCGCCCCGTTGTTGAGACTGGCGACGCACACCAGCGCGAGGATGATGCGGCCGCTGCCCGACGTGCAGACGGTCAGGATTTTGTACCACGGGGAGAGCATCTCCCGCCAGTTGGCCATCATGTGCGCGTGCCAGCTGGCCCACGACCCGTGGCTCACCCGTGGTTGGTTGAAGTTGCCGTCGATCCACCGGCGCCAGTCCAGCCACGAGTGCCGCATCCAAAACAAATTCGTCGCCTGCGGGCTGAACCACCACGGCGCGATGACCACGCAGAGCGCGAACATCCACACCGACCACGAGTACAGGAAGGAGACTGGCAGCTGCGTGTTCATGTGGAACAGCAGCAGGTACACGAGCAGCTCCATACCCTGGTAAAGGTGGGATTTTGCGTAGAGGCCGTAGAGGACAACCATGCTGGCGTTTGCGAGGACGTAGCCGCGCTCGGTGGCGATGTATTGCGCCTGGCCAAACAGAAGCGCGCGCATGTAGTTGTACCCCTTGGTGGTCATGGTGAATATGTTGAACGCCCAGCTGCCCTGCACGAGCGTGGAGACGACGTAGTTGAACCCGTCCCGCACGCCGCGGTCCACGCACATCTTCAGGAACAAGGGCAGGACGGAGAGAAAGCCGAGCTGGATGGCGTAGATGGAGTTGTAGTACCCGCCCTCCTCCCTGGAAAGACTCAAAGAAGTCTGGGTCTCCGTCATCTTGAAGTAGCGGTAGACGCGGTAAATCTCGAGGTCCGCCACGGCGAGCGCGGCGTGCGCGAGGATGTACAGGTACACGCACCACGCCGTCTGCATCATGCTGATGAAGAAACCGGGACCCGAAAAGTACAGCGAAAACACCCTCAACGCGTCCATGCCCTTGTGCAGCCGGAACAGGTCCCTGGACATCGAGATGGTTCCCGAGCTTCCAGAAATCTTCTGCTCGAACCCGTTGACGGACGTGAAGCCCATGTCGCGTCCTTTGCCGCACTCGATGAACTCCTCGAAGACCACGCGGCCGCCCCTCGCCACCGCGTTGATCCCGCCAAACAGATCCTCGGCGACGTGCAACGCCCGGCTCGCCTTGCTCACGCCCCCGTTGGTCATCGTGAAAGCCTTATCCCAGACGTCGGGGTGGCCGTAGTGGAACCTGACCATGAGCGGCCACGTCATCAGCCTCTGGAACGTCTGGAAGATAAACTCGGCGATCGCGGCGAACTGCGCCACCGCGCCGTGAGTCTCGGAGAAGATCGTCTCCGGGAAGCCGACCAAGACGACGCCGTCGGATTTGAAACTGTCCAGAAGGTTCCGCATCTTGTACGCCTCGCCCATGTAGTTGTCCTGGTTCATGTCCAGCGTCTGCAGGTGCGCGCCCCTGGCGAATATCACGGCGTGGTTCTGGTTCTCGGGTTTGCCCTCGCCGATGACGGGGTTACCGGGAAGCTTGACTCTGTAGTCTATCTTGCATTTGCCCGTAGACTCGTCGACGCCGATGAGGCAGGATGCGTAATCCTCGATCGACGGGTCCGTCGGCACGTGCACGAAGCACACCCGCAAATCCCGGTTGCTCACGATGAGCTCCTCGATCGCCTGCGCCTTGAACCTCTCGAGCGTGCCCGTCCGCGCGGACCGCTGGGTACCGAAGATCTGCGCAGAGACCAAAAACTCGTACTTGCTTCGCACCAGCGCCTCGATCTCGTCCTCGGCGTGGCCTTCGAGTCTGGCGAGGAGCCTGAGCGCGTCGCCGTACAAAGTCACCCCGCGGACGCATCGCGCCAAGGACTGGCTCCTGTCGCTCGCCCACGCCTGCGCCTGGGTCCAGTGGTTGCGAAGAACGGTGTCGTCGTCGGCGCCGAGCGCGCCCAGACGTTCCTTCAAATTTTCGTAATCGTTCGGGAACGTCGCGACGATGAGAGAAAAGAGCGTCTTCTCATCCTCCAGCGGGGTCGTGAGCTGGCTGAAGCTGTACTTGACGTCCTCGGCGTAATACGGCGTGAACGTGGTCCACGATGGAACCTGCGCCACGGGTGTCGGGGTCCTCAGCGAGGTGAACCGGAGGGAGTTGCAGAAGAACATCAGCTGTCGCTGCGCCTCTTCGCTCCGCGGCTGACCCCCGGGGTTGCCGTTGACGACCGATCGAAGCAGGCACGCGCACACGGAACGAGCCAGCGGCGTGGTGGCCGCCGCCGCGACCAAACGCATGTGCTCCGGATCGCGAAGCACGTCAGCGCGTATAGCGTCGAGCAGGTTGGAGTAAAGCTGCGACACCTTGTACTTGCGCTGGTTCGCGGATGATGAAAATCTCGAATCCTGCTCGAGCGCAAAGGAGCACAGCTCCCTGACCGCGAGCAACGCGTCGCGAAGCGCGGCGGAAACCCGCGCGCCGTGCGTTTCCATGAGATCCAGCGGTGTCTGGATGTGGCTCCATCGTCGCGTAGCTTCGCGCTGGTCGCGTTGGCGGCGAGCGCGGCGCTCCCGGCGACGGCGCCGGCGCTCCTCGTCGTCCTCTGGTTCATCAGCCCTCGCTTCGCCTTTCGTCTTGCGTGAGCTCTTGGACAGGAAGGGCGTGCAGCCGTACTTCATCTCCAGCTCCATCGCCGCCTGCCTCGGGTCGGTCGGCAGCGTCGCCGGCGTGTCATCGTCGTCGCCGTCCTCTTCGTCGTCCTCCTCGTCGACCGGGACGACGTCGGATGGCGTAGCCTCCGTCGCGGCGGCGAGAGATTGAAGCGCGGCGGCCAACGCCGCGATCGCGTCCCGGAGCTTGGCGTACCCCTCCACGTCGTCCATCCGCCGCTGCCCCATCTGCTCGCCCTCGATCTTAGCGAGTGCGGCGATCGTGCGCATGAGCGCGTGCATCTCCCTCGGCCGCACCACCCCCATGACCTCGGTGAGCAGGACGCATAGCAGGTCCTTGGCCTGCGTCAGCGTCCGAGCGAAGGAAGCGTACTCGCCGCCGCCCCCCGCGTCGAGGGACGAGGTGGAGAAGACGGGCGAGGTCATCATGGCGGGCATGACGACGTACTCGGGAGACTCGAAGATGTCTTCGACATCCTTACCGCGGAGGAAGACGAAGGATAGGTCGTCGCGCTCGCAGTCACTGAGGTGGTCCCGGGCTCGGAGGTCCTTCACGATTGCGTTCCAGGCGCGGGCAAAGTGCTGCCACCGAATGTCGGTCGCCTCGGTGAGGAAACCGGCGGGATCCACGGCGTCCGATCCGGATAGATCGTCGCTCTCGCCGGTACCCTCGACGTGGAGCTCGAGCACAACGTCACGGCGGCCGATGAGCGGTTCCATGATGCCGACGCTGCCGTGAGCGGCGGATGTCGCCTCGTCGTCGTCGCCCTCGGTTCTGATCGTCTCCGGCTTTGGCCACGCGCGGTTGAGCAGCTTACCGCAGAACAGCGCGGGGACCTGGCCGAAGGTACGGAGAAGCACCGCCCAGTTCTGCGCGTGCGTGATCTTCCCGCGCCACTGAAGGAACACGGTGAACACGGTGGCGAAGAACGTGTACCAGAGGAAGGTGTCGCAAAAGTACGTGGTCACCGCGGGCAGAGCCCGGACGGCGGTCATGATCCACATGAGCTCGACGGACGCGTGAACGTCGTAGTACGCCTCGGGAAGTTCGCCCTCGACCTCCCGCCCGATCATGCCGAGTTGGGGAAGTTCCAGGGTGTTGCGCACGTCGAGGCCAGCCTCTGTTTGGTAATCCGTCACGAGGTACCCGTTGGAGAGCAGCGCGCGGCGGCGGGACTTGAGCCGGACCCCGCCGTCGAGGTGGGAGGATGACAGGTCGAGGTCGTGGATGCGCGACTCGATCGGATCGAGCTCGTCCTCGTCGGTCAACGTCGGTGTCTGGACCGCCGGGGTTTCGTCGTAATCCGCCTCGGCTTGGGTTTCGACGTCCACAGGAGTTTCCGGCATCTTGAAAGAGTGCTCGTGGCCCGACACGAAATAGCTCTTTCTCGGCGTGAATCGCAGCGCGTTCATCAGCGCGTCGCCCTCGAGGTGGATGCAGCTCGTGTACTCGTCGCTCTCCTTGTTCCAGCACAGGTCGGGGTGGTGCAGCGCCATCACCGCCTCGCGCAACGGGCTGACCAGCAGGTAATGACCGAACGTCAGCTTCACCGACAGCACGGTGATCCAAAAAAGGGTGTACACGACGCGCTCCTTGAGCGGAGTCGCGAGCTGCGTCGAGGATCCCATGTACGGCTCGCGCCGCACGGGAGACGACACGACGCCCGCGAACGCCAGCGCGTACACCGCGGCGAGCGCCTGGAAGTAAGGTACGTGCCCATCCCCGCGCCACAGCCGCTCGGCGATGTAGAAGACCGGCGTGGCGGCGAAAGCGACGCACCTGGTCACGGTGACGGCGACGTCCCCGCCGGTTTCCACGCGCAGGTTTCTGAAGTGAAGCGAGGCCACCTCGGCGAGCAGCTTGACCACGGAGTGCGTGATGACCGCGGTGGATATGTACTCCCAGTCGATCGTGTTCCCGGCGAAGACGTACGCCGCGGAGAGGTGAAACGCGACCGCGTGGAAGAGGAAGACGGTGTTGAAGTTGACGAACATGCTCATCCACCCGGCGACTTCCTTGTGCGTTTTGAAAAACACGCCGGACAGCGCGGCGGCGGCGCCTTGTGGATGCGACGAAGCACGGCGGAGGAACGCGCGAAGGTGCGCGTACATCCGCGACTCCACCGGCAGCGGACGCATCTCCTCCGGGACGGTGACGTCGGACTGGACGCGGCCGTCCTCGGGTGGCATCATCGCGGCGAACCGTTCCGGAAGCCAGAAAAATTCGTTCACGTCGTCGTACATGACCCTGTCCTCAATCGGCGAACTGGCCCGGCCTTGAATCTCCCGTTGCAGGAATTGATAGAGCGGGCGAACGATCGAGTTCAGGTAGTCGTCCCGCGCGTGTGGCATCTTGGCACCCGCCACGGGCTTGGCGAGCACGAGCTGGTCCCCGATCGGTTCCTTGGCGCTCATTCGGCACGGAGCCGGGGCTTTGTCCTCCAGCGTCAAAGCGCACATCGCCGCGTGGAAGATGAAACACATAGCCTCGGGCGCGTGCCTCAAGTTGGCGCTCTCGCCGTACAGCAGGAACCACAGGCACAGGTGGTGCACCCGCGCGTTGTGCGTCACCGCGCCGTTGTGCTCCCTGACGCCCTTGTCCCACAAGCCGTCGGAACCCGAGCTGGAGCGCATAAACGACGCGAGTGAAAATTCCTTCACTCGCGTTCGGCGGGATTCTCCCCCGTCGGCGTCGAGCCAGCTGTCGTCCAGAACTTCAGACCCTTTCGTTCGGTCCAGCATGCCTGTGTACTCACCCCAGTGGACGTAGTTCCTGAACACCCTGGCGTGTAGGTCCGCGACGGTGGCGCGGAATTGCGCCTCGGTCTCAAAGCCCCTCGCCGCGTCGGCTCTAGCGTCCATGGCGTTGCACAGCCAGTGCGACAGCGACTCGATCGAGTTACCGAGGTTGGACGGGACCTCCACGGGCTCGTCCGTGAACGTCGTGTCCACGCAGGTCTTCTGGAAGCCAAAGTTCGTGGCCAGAGACTCGGCGATCGGCCGAAGGCGCGCGGCGACGGCGGCTTTCCTCTCGTCTGGAATTTTGGGTCCTGGTTTGGACAGGTCGTCCTCGAGCCCTGGCGCGCAGGTGGGCGCGGGTCTCGCGAATTTCACCTTGACCGTCCTCAGCCCCAGCACCTTGCGCGCGAAGTTGCGGAAGCGGAGGTAGCGGCGCCTCGCGGACTTGGACGCGCTCGCGGTGTTGATGCTGGTGATCACGCGTCGCCTTCGCATCTCGACTCCCAGCACAGCGGCGTACGCACTGTTGAACAGAATTTTGCCGTGGAGGTAGGAAATCGGCAGGAGAGAGATGGTGAACAGCACCGCGTGCAGCACGAGTCCCTGCGTGATGTCAACCTCGCGCAGCATCGCATCCGCGAAGTGTCGCACCGCGAGCGCCACGGGCCTCGCGCCGCGCAGGCGCGTCGCGTCACCGACGATGGAAGCGGCGCCGACCAGGATGCACACGGCGAAAAATCCAGAGCAGAAGAAGACAACCTTGTTCGCGAAATTCGTCGAGTCGATCGAGTCGGCGAAGAGCCGAGCGCAGAGCAGGTGATGGAACACCACGAGCGTCAGCTTGACCACCACGCCGTACACGAGAACGATGCAGTGCCTGTTCACGACCGTGAGCCGGGGCACGGCCCTCGACGCGAAGTTCAGCACCCGCCTCGGCCACATGAACGACGGCGAGGTGGCCCAGTAGCACATCACGGAGCACACCACGCCGGCGACGGCGGCGGTGAGAACGATGATGCCGCGGAGCGTGGGTTTGGCGATGTTCTCGTCTATCCGCAGCGCCGCGCATGACGCCATGAGGAGCACGACGGGCACGGGGAGCACGCGATAGAGCACAAAGTCGAACTTGGCGTGCGCCGGCATCGTGCGCAGCGCATGCAGCCTCTGCTGATTCCAAACCAGCCACGAACCGGATCCCTCATCCCTCGGTTTCCCGTCGAGCCCGAAATCGATCCAGCCGGCCCACTCGGTGAAGCCCCGCCACGTCATGCCCTCCTTGAACGACTGGGGGTGGAACAGCCAAGGCGCCAGGCTGAGACACGCGATCGCGAACCACACGTGCCAGGTGGTCATCACGAAGACGTACGTCGCACCGAACCGGGACAACGCGGTGAGCATCACCACGTAGGCGGCCATCTCAGCGCTGGGAGTTATGTGGCTGACGGCGTAGCGCGTGTACAGACTGACGAACGAGTGCCGCATGCGCATGCCGCGGCGCGTCGACTGGTACAGCGCCTTGCCCGAGGTGACCGTGTGATCGATGGCGTATCCTCGCGTCTTCGCGATGAACATGTTGAACACGTGAGCGCCGGCGAGGGCGTGTTGGAAAAATCTGGTAAACATCTTCGCGAACCCGCCGTCAAGCCAACCCTCCAGCATGGACGGCCAGGCCATCACCAGCGTCGCCTGGATCATCCACTGCGACGGGTAGAGCACCTCTGTGCCGGGGGTATCGTGGAACCCGACGGAATCGAAGGCGTCGCCCGCGCCGAAGAACGTCTCCACGTGCAGCATGGCAATCATGAGTTTGCACACGACGAAGGCGAAGAGCGACGCGAACAGCATCCACTCGGTGAAGAAGATGCCGGCGCTGGACTGGAAGAAGGAGAGCATCCGGAACAGGTCCAGGTTCTTCGCGAGGCGGTGAAAGTCCCGGCTGATGAGCTGCATGCCGTTACCAGACGAGATCTTGAAGTTGAACTGGTTAGTGCCGTCGAAGGAAACCTCCCTCGCCTTGCCAACCATCTTGAAACCGAGGTACTTGACCCGGCCGCCGCGGAGCACGAGGTTCACGCCGCCGAAGATATCCTCGGACAGGTGCAGCTGCTTGGAAGCCTTGGACACGCCGCCGTTCCCGCGCACCCAGGTCAGGTCCCAGACGTCGGGGTGCCCGTAGTGGAATCGCACGTTCAGCGGCTTGGCCATGAAACGCTGCACGATCGTCCCGAAGACTTGCTCCGAGAGCGCCGCGAACGACGCGACGGATCCGGATCGATCGGTGATCATCTGCTCGGGGAAACCGACGAGCCTGGTGTTCCCCGTGAACTGCGCCAGCACGTTACGGAGCTTCAGCGCCTCCGCGAGGTGCGCGTCCTGGTTCATGTCGATGGTCTGCACGTACATACCGGTCGCGAGGGCCATGCCGAGGTTTTGATTCTCGGGTTTTCCTTCGCCGACGATGGCGTGGCCGGGGAGTCGTATCCGGTGCGCGGATACGATACCCGTAGGCGCGCCCCTCGCGTCGAACGCCGCCCTTCGATGCGTCATGTACCATCGTACTCCTCCCCGTGACGATACGACGCCGTCTTCGGGTATGGTACCCGTTTCGTCATCCTCGAAGTGCGCGGTGACTATGCTCATGTGGGGGAAAGTCGCGAGGAGCTCGTCCATCTGGTCGTCCTTCTCCTGGTTCCCCTCCGATCCGTACACCTGAGCGCAGACCAGGTGGTTGTACTTGGCCGCGACGAGCGCCTCGATGTCGGTCTCGGGCACGCCCTCGAGCCTCGCGAGCACGCGCGTGGCGTCGGCGTACGAAGCCATGCCCCGGACCGTTCGCATGAGCGTCTGGCTCCGGCCGCTGGCCCATCGGCAAATCTCGCCGAGAGTCCCCCGCCGATCGCCGGCGGAGAGTTCGTCGAGCAAGCCGTCGTAGTCCTGCTGCGGGAGGTGGATTTTGGTGCGCTGGAGCATGGCGCTCCACTCGTGCGGCATCATGCTGATGATGAACCGTAGCGTCGAGACGCTCTCACCGTCGATCGTCGTTCGAAGGTCTTCCACGCCGTACGTAACCTCTTCTTTGTACATCGGGGTCAGCGTAACCACGGATGGCGCGTTCACCACGGGTGCGCCCCGCGTCAGCTGGGGATCCGTGAACGACTCGAGGAAGAAACGCAGGACGTCCCTCGCCTCCGCGCTCGCGGGTTCCGCCGCGGGGTTGGACGTGGACAGCGCCACGAAGACGTGTTCCACGGCGGTTCTGCCGGGTAGCGTGGCCAGCGCTGGCGCCACGAAATTTCTCGCGTGATCCGAATCGTCCAGCCTCTCCAGCCGCAGGAGCGCGCGCAGCCGTTCCACCAGTCCGCGCAAGAGGGCGTTGCAGTCCTTCCCGGTATTGTCCTCGAGGTCACGGTCGTCCGCGAGCTTCACGAGCAGCAGACGCAGCGCACCGTCGATGGCGCGTCTGACGACAGCCGCCTGAGGGATGAAATTTCTCAAGTCGTCGGGCGCGTTTTCGTCAACCGCGAGGGCAGATTTCAGAGCGGTGAAAACCGTCAGCGCGTAGCCTCTCAGAGCCAACAGGTGCTCCGCCGCGGTCGCCTGGCGCCGCGCCGCGGCGCACGCGACCAGGTCCGCCGTCGCCTTGAGCGTATCCGCCAGTTCCGCCCTGTATTCGCCGTCGCAAACGCCGAGGATGGAGACGAGGACGAACGTCAGCAAATCGACAGTCTGGTTCACCACGGATCTCGACATCTCGTAGTCCATGTTGACGTTGCGGGACGCGCCGTGCTTGCTGAACACGGGCGCGGTGACCATCGCGGGGAACATGAGGTACGCGCCCGCGCCGCCGCGCGCCGGCGCGCCCGCGAAGAACGAATCGATCGCCGCGCCGCGAAGCCTGCGAAACACCAAGAGGGAAACTTCTTCGTCCGAGACCAAATCGCGGTCGCGGAGCGACTTGACAACCTCGTTCCAAGCCCTGGAGAACACGCCCCAGCCCTCGGCGACAGCCTCGGGGCACATCACCGTATCAGGGGACGGCTCGACACGTTCCCGCGTCGCCTTGGTGAGGATGTGAGCCTCGAACGCGGCGATCTTCGCGGGCAAGTTTCTGACAACCTTCGACCAGCCGTCGGCGACGCCGCGCCATCGAAGCCTGTCAAACGCGGATGCGAATCCCAACACCGCGAGGTAGTAGAAGAATGTGTTGCAGTAGTACAACATCAGGTTCGGCAGCCACCGCTCGAACAGCATGAGCGCCTTGTACGCGTACCGACGGAACAGACGCAGGCCTTGTACGAGCGCCAGGGGTAACGAGTCGGTGTAATCGTACGCGTCGCAGTCCTCGCCGGCGAAGTTGTAGTTCCAGCAGAACAGGTCAATCTGCATGATGGCCCGGCTGGGCAGCACCAGCGCGTGCACGATGAACACGTAGTCCATCGCGAACTTGATCGCGAGGATGACGAGCCAGAAGGCGACGTACGCGCGTTTATCGCGGCGGTCGTCCACACCCAGGTCGCCCTTGCTCCGCTTGCCGACGAGGTCCCGCGCCGACTTTGGTTTCCGCGTGAAATACTCGCCGCAAATTTCGACGAATGAAAACGACAGGTACGGGGCGCACCCGAGGCAATACGCCTCGGCGCTCAGGTACCCACCCGCGACGAGCGTGATCGCGGCGATGAGACCCGCCGCGACACTCGCGCGGACCGCGCTCACCGCACGGCTCCACAGCAGCTCCTGCTCGTGAACGAAGAGGCAGTGAAGCTCGAGCGCCAGGTTGCAAGCCGCCGCGGTGAGACCCGCGCTGAAGAACAGGTAAGGGTGGTTGAACCCGGCGAACGCGTGCACCACGAGGAGATGAAAGCACACGGACAGGAAGGTGAACATGCGGTGGAAGTTGCAGAACACCATGCCCCAGCCGAGGTGCTCGCGGAAGGTCTTTCGGAACACTCCGGCGAGTCGGCCGGAGTGGTGCTTCGCGGCGTCTTTCGCCCGCAAAAAGTGTCGAAACCGGGCGTAAGCCGACGCCGCGCCGTGGAACGTGGGCTCCGATCGAAGCATCTTCATCATCGTCGCCTTGTCCCAGAACGCCTCGTTGATGTCATCGTAGCCGACGCGCGCGTGTAGCCGTTTGGTGAGCGTCATGGACTCGGTGATGGCTCCGTGGAAGGGAATCGCGACGCTCTCGACGAAATCACCCTCGGGTAGTCCCCCGCCCGTCGCGGTCCCCCCGGGTGACCTCGGGACGGAGAGCTCGGCGTTCATGCTGAGCGCCAGGGGTACCCCGCCGCTCGTCGGTGACGGCGCGACGACGGAACACGCCGCGACGTGGTACGTGAAGCTCAGCATCTCCGGCAGTAACCGGCAGTTCGCGGCTTCGACGTAGATCATCTCGAAGAGAACAATCTGGCACAGCTTCGTGTTGTTGACGAGCACCTTGTCGTCGTTGGCGTGATCGACGTGCGTGGACCCGAGGGTGGGCGGCGCACCTCGCAGGGACAGGTCGTGAAACTCGGTGTGCTCCAGCCACCGCTCGTACCCCGCGAAGGTCCGTTCGTGAAGCTTCGTCACCGCGAACCGCGCGGACGGGCCCTTGGCGCAGTCCACGCCCTGGCCCGCTTGTGGGGACTCGCCCAGTTGCGTCATGTTCCACAGGTTCTTGGCCATCTTGTCCACCACGAGCTCGCGCGTGGCTCCCGGTGCGTCCGGGTCGTCTGCGTTGGACGCCTTGGACTGGAACCCGAACATGCCGCCGATGTTATCGGCGATGGGCCGGATCCGTCTTCGCCACGCTTCTATCCCTTTTTCAATTTCGGATTCACCCGTGGGGGGCGGGCCGGGTCGCGAGAGCCTCGGGCCGTCGCCGTCCGCATCCGACGAAGCCGCCGGTTCGTGACACAGCTGGACCTCCGCCGCGCGGCACAGCCGAAGCTCGCCGCTGAGGATGTCGGACGCCGCGAGCTTCGCGGAGGCTTCATCCCGGGACGTCGCGGTGACCAGGTACTTTGCGAGGGGGAAACCGGCTCGAGCCAGCGACCCCATCGCGTCCCTGTACCACCGCCCGAGCTGCTTCCGCTTCATCATCAGCGCCACCACCAAGTACAACACGGCGAACGCCACGAGCACGGTGTGAATCTCGACTTCGAGCTTCATGGCGTCGATCTGCTCCTGCTGCGGGCAGCTGGTATCCCCGGGCTGCGCGTAACCCTTCGACTCCGCCGTGACGTAACCCACCACGTCGCTCGCGACCTTCGGAGGCGCCGGGCACGTCCGCGGGCTCACCTTGTGAATCTGGCCCATCGCGTGGCACGTCATGAACGCGCTCTGCAGCGAGCTCTCCACCGGGTTGATCACCCCCGGGGGATGTTGGAGCACGGCGGTGAAGTTCTCAAAGCCGGCGTACGGCGGAACGACGTCGCCGGGCGCCAGGTCCAGCCCGTGAAAGGCGTCAGCCTCGACCCGCGTGAACGTCTCCATCGTCTTGCGCACGTGAGCGCTCATCGCGCGGCCGCAGTCGGGATACTCCACGGGGTCGTAAGGCGCATCGTGTGGGTGCTGGCCGATGAACGGCGTGCAGCTACCCCCGTCGGCCCACAGCATCTTGAGCGCAAAGTACGCGGCTCGCGGTCGGAGTAAGTCAACCTTGTTGATCGAGCACCGCTTTTTGACCGCCATCAACCCGAACCACTCCTCGTTGACGTAAAGGTCCGGCTGCGTCGGCGACGCGTAGCCGCACGGCGAGTGGAGGTACTCCTTCAGCGACGGGCACACGCGCGTCACCGGCGGTACACGCGGGTCCGTCGTGGGAACCGGCGTCACGCTCTTACCCTTCCACCACTCGTCCACCCACGACATGATCGCGCCGCCGCTGATGAACCGTTCGCCGCAACCCGCCGCGCACGTCGTGGCGTGCCTCTCTAAGTCCTCCACCATGCTCATCAGCCAATCAGCTTGCGACACCTCATCCTCCTCGCCCATCGTGTCGTACCCGTTGGCACCCTCCAGCTTCGGGTTGAGGCTGTACGCGTCCACGCCGTACTCGGTGATCACCAGCGGCTTGTCGGACACGGCGTGAAACCGCTGAAACAGACCCATGGGCGCAAAGTACCTGCGGGTGTACAGGTTCACGCCCCAAAAGTCCAGGTGCTTCATGTACCGATCGGAGGCTTTGATCCACGCCGCCGCGCCCCACGTGTCCTGCCCGACGAGGTGCTGTTTAGTCGCCGGGAGGTTGACGTTCGCGAGGGCGGTGCCGCACAGGATGCCCTCTTCCTTCACCGCCTCGCACAAATCGTCGATCGCCCTCATGAGCTTCTCCACGGAGTTACCAAACTGGCACTTGCCGATCCCGAAGTTCTCCGCGAGGTCCTTGTCGCAGGCGAAGAGGTTCCAAGGTCCGTTGAGCTCGTTACCGACGATCCAAGCCACGACCGCCGGGTGCCTCGCCGCGCGAATGAGACTCTTAATCTTACCCTTGCTCTCCTCAATCGATCGAGGCGTATCCAACATTGACTTGGTCCCGTCATCGAACCCGTACCCAACCACGACGGCGATACCGTACCTGTGACACAAATCGAAGAAGTGCGTGTGCCTGTGCGAGTGCTTGAGGGTGTACACCCGTAGGGTGTTCACCCCCGCGGCGGCCATCAACGGAATATCGCGTTCGTATATCCCCGCAAACTCAGACGTGAAAAAGTCTCCGTAAGGCTCGAACCAATCCGGGTCCCATCCGACGGGTATCGGCGAGTAACACAGCGCGCGCATCAGCCACGGCTCGCCGTCTAGGTACAGCGTCCTGCCTAGCCTTCGTAGCCGGCCCGTGTCCGCTGTGGAGTTGAGCGCCCGTGGATTGATGAATTTGGTCTCCAGCCGCGCCCGCCCGGATTTGGTGCGATACTCCGTCTCCGCGTCCACCGTCGCCGGGTCGTACGGCTTGGTATCTTTACCGCTCAGCCCGGCCTCCTCGGCCTCCCTGTATCCCCGCTTCATCACGTCCAGTAAGTCGTCGTCCCCGCGGGTCTTCGACGCTTCATCGAGTCGTTCGTTTCGATATCGATGACGCTTTCCGTGTGCCCTCGACTCCCCTTTCTTCTCGTCGCGGCCGTTCGCGCCGAACGGCCACCGCCGGCGGGGTTTCGACCCGAGCGACGCGCCGGTCGCCGTATCGGACCTATCGGACCACGATACGTCCGTCGTGACGTCCCCGCGAAGGCTTGCCCGAAGCTCGTCGAGCGTCATGGACCCGTCGCCGACGGCATCCTGTCCGTCGTGGCTCCGATGGCTCGATGAACGCGACGCCGCGCCGGACCCGAGCGCGGCGAACCCGGATTCGGGGTGTCGCCGCTCGGCCAGGTGTCTCTCCCGCGCCACGGGCGACCCCAGGTTCGCGAGCGACGGCGACGGCAACGTGGCCATGTGGCCCACCGCCCCGAGCACCATCAAAACGATGCCCGAGAGCATCGCGAGCATCACCAGGGAGGTGGCCGCCACGCGGCCGAAGCCGCCCTCATCGCGCGAATGCGCTCTCGCCCTCATGACTACGGAGGGGCTAGCCAGCCTCGATGACCGTGGATGCACCCCGCGGTTCAAACACCGAGCTGGGGAGCCTCCACGACGACCACGAGAGCCGGTCTGAAATGCGGTGCAACACCCAAACGGTACGGTTGCCATTCTAATTTCCCTAATTACCCTTACAAAGTTGAGCCGATCGTACGCTTTGTTAGATATGACTCTGTGTGAATTAGCGTAAAACGGCGTTTGTCCTGACTGCTCATCGTTGAAATCACACGATTGGGTGTTACCGGCGGGTCAGGCGATTGGCCCGAAATTTGGACGCGGGGGCGTTCCGTCCGAGAGGCCGTTTCAGCGCCGAGGCGGGCGCGGCCTCGGCACAACACCTCGCAGCCCGCACGGGTCGAGGCTGTCATCTCGCGAGGGCGTCGCGGGAGTACGTACCGGGTCGGCGAGACCCGCTCAATTAAGTAACCCGTGAGGTCGTCGCGGTTCCCGCCGAGTATCACTCAGGATGCGCGTCCGCACCCGGGGAGGGATGATGACCGTCGCCACGTTGGCCGCGGCGTGCCTGCTGGCGCTGGCGTCCGGCGCGAGCGCTGAGCTGCACCCGAAGGAGCTGGCCGGCATGAACACCGTCCACAAGCACGGCGATGCCGGCGTCGCGAGCCTGCACACCGCCCGCCCCATCGCGGAGGCGGTGCTCGGCAGCGAGGACGCGCGCGCCGCGAGGGCGTCGGACGATGCGACGTCTCAGAGCGCGGGCGGAGATCTGCCGCAGGCTGAGCTGGGCGCGGCGAGCGCCGCGGATTTCGCCTCCCGGGTCTCCCCGGACTTCGAGGCTTTCGTTCACGCGCAGAAGAAGGCTGGACACACCTACTGCCCCGGCTCGAACGCCGGCGTGCCGTGCATCGAGGCGATGCGCAGGTGAGCGATGGCCCGCGCGGCCCGCCGGATTGCCCGGTCCAATCTCGCTTTTTTCCAACACCCGCGCCCCGCCCCGTGTTGAACGCGCACCCTCGCCGGTCGCCCCGACTCGACGAATCCACTCACGCCTCTTCTCCCCCCGCACGCCTCGTATCGCGCAGGGAGCTCAGTTTCCTCGAGAACAAGGCGCTCATCGAGCGCCACAACGCGCAAGGCGACTCCACCTTCAAGCTGGGCCTCACCCCGTTCGCGGACGTCTCACCCGAGGAGTTCGTGTCCGAGCAGCTCACCTACACTCCCGCCAAATCCGTGCGCGATTTCGTCGCGCACAGGCGCTCCGAGGCGCTCGGACACGCCGCCGCGGCCGCGGACGGCGTGCGCGTGGGCCAGGTGTCGCGCGGCGGCGTGGTGGGCGAGGTGTCGCGCAAGATGTCGCTGGGCGCCGCCGCGGAGGCTCGGCTCGGCGCCAAGTACCCTCGCAACTTCAACTGGGCGGATGTCCCGGAGGTGATGGGTAAGATCCACACGCAGGAGACGTCGTGCGCGTCCTGCTGGGCGTACACCTCCACGGACACCATCGAGGCGATCGAGGTGATCAGCGGACGCCGCCGCAAACACGTGGAGCTCAGCGCCGAGCAGCTCATCAACTGCGACAACTACGACAGCGGCTGCAACACCGGGAACATGTTCACCGCGTACGAGTGGATCCACGAGCACGGTGGTTTGGCCACCGCGAGGGCGTTCCACGGCGCCGCGGGTCTCCTCGCGCGCGCGGAGAGCGCCGCGATGCTCAGCGCGGGATCCGGCGCGGCGCTCGGGTCTTTCCAGGATGTCACCGCCGTTCGCAAGAAGGACGCCAAGGCTCTGTTCGATCAGGCGCAACACGCCGGTAACCTGGGCGAGTTTGGCGTGTTCTTCGAGGAGTCCCTGGGCGCCGAGGAGGAGAAGCGCGTGCTGGATAGCATCGAGTCCGGCCTGGGTTCCACGCACGGCAACTGCCCGGCGAACATGAACCTCCAGGACAGGGTCTACGGCTACTGCGAGCTCGACTTTGACGCCGGCGAGGCGGCGCTCATGGAGGCTGTCTCGAAGCAGCCCGTCGCCGTCGGCATCAACGCCAACAAGATATTCCAGCTGTACGCCTCGGGTATCATCCGATCTTCCGACTGCGGACCCGCGCCGCACACCCCGGACTCTGAGATTATGGCCATCAACCACGCCGTCGTCGTCGTCGGTTGGGGCGAGGAGGTTGTCAAGGGCGAGACCATCAAGTACTGGGTTCTCAAAAACTCCTTCGGCGAGAACTGGGGCGAGCGCGGATACTTCAAGCTCGAGCGTGGGCCGGATACCGTGGACCAGGAGGGCTTCGGCACCTGCGGACTGTACTTTGAGTCCGTCTACCCCGTCATCGACGAGGACGCCAACGAGGACTCCTGCATCGAGGGTTCCACCTTCAGGTCCAAGTACTACTCCGCCGCGTACGCCGGCGCCGGCCTCGGTAAGCCATCCACGCTGAACCTTCGCGATCTGACGTCCACGAACGCGAGCACGGGCGTGGGGCAGGTTGCGGTGATGCTCGTGGGCTTTGGGTTCGTCACCGGCGTGCTGGTGGTGTCCGTGTTCATGGCGGCGCGAGCGGCTCGGAAACAACTTACCAGGGGAACCGAAGAGGAGCCCCTTCTGTGAACGCGATACGGCGTCAGACAGAGTATATATATTAGCAGTTGACCGCATTGGCAATAATGTAAATGAAACCTTAGACGATGAACCGAATGTTTGCTCTTGTGTTATTACATGTTACTGCGTCCATCAGGGGTTGACGCACCATCAGCCCCGGGGAAAAAGAATATTATTTTTGAAATTTGCCAGCCTCGACGACGAGGCTGGAAAGGGCCACGTTTTCACCCCTCAGATGCTGTTCATGTCCTCCTCGACATCCTTCAGCGCGTTACTCGCCAGTCGCGTGATGTACGCCCCGGTCACGACGGTGAACCCGAACCCGGCGGCGATCTGCGCGAGGTGCGAGTCCGCGCCCGCCGCGCCCTCCCCGACTTCCGCGATGGTCCTTCCAACCGCCCCGGCGCTGACGTACGCGAACGTGCCCGGGAGCATCCCCAGCCAGCTCCCCGCCACGTACGGCCACAGCCTGACGGAGGTCAGGCCGTAGAGGTAGTTGCTGAGCGCGAAAGGCAGCAGCGGGGAGAGGCGGAGGAGGCACACGACTCGGAACGAATCTTCGCCGATTGCTCGATCGATGGCGGCGAATTTGGGGTTCCCGTCGGCGATGTCCTTGACCCTGTCCCTGAGCGCGTATCGCGCGATGAGGAACGATGCGGTCGCCGCCGCGGTCGCCGAGGCGCTCACCATCGCGGTTCCCTGCGCGGGCCCGAAGATGAGCCCCGCCGCCATGGTGAGCGGGATGGCCGGCACGGCTAGTATCTCCAGCCCCAGGTAGAGGAGCATGTACGCCGGGGGACCCGCGGCGCCCATGGACTCGACGTATCCGGTGAACCAGTTCAGAAAGTCAGTGATGTCGTCCTTGTAGTACACGCCGAGACTGATGAGCGCCGCGAAGCCGACCAGCGGGAGAGCCGCGAGCGCGCCGGCTGGGATACCATTTTGTTCCGCATTATTCCCTTCTCCGCCGTCCCCAGCCACCACCACGTGGCTTCCCCCAGCCGCGGGCGCCGTCTCGGGCGCCTCCAGCGACGGCTTCGTCGTTGTTTTCATGGAGGATTCCGAGGATCCTCCAGCGGAGCATCGCGTCGTCGACACTGAGGCGCCACGTCGCCGATACGACCCTCCTCTCCCCCCGTCGAGCCACGACACCCCCACGTGGGTGCCCCGCCGGTGGGCCGCGATGCCGCCGGTCCGCCACCGCGCGGTCGCGCAGGCGGCCCTCGCGGCGACCGGCGCCCGCACCGCGGTCACCGAGGACGACGCGATACACTGCATCACCTCTCACACAGTCGCCCACCGTGTGTGCATACCCAATGGCTGGCTCGGCGGGCAATCGCGGAAGGTGACTCACGGCAACCGGCTCGATTGCTGATTGGCTGGATTGGTTTGATCTAACTTCGACGCTCGAGAACCGTCAATTCAGGGTTCAACTCGCCCACAGATTTTTTTAGTCTATGATTTTTTTTCACCGTTATGTCAACTCACGCAGGAGGAGAAGGAGAGGACCCGCGCGGCGTGAAGAACCTGGATATCGGCACCGCCGCCTCCTCCGAAGCCTTGCGCTTCTTGTCACCCCCGCCACCGCCGCTCGTCGTCGTCGTCGCGCCCGACGACGAAGCGGAAGCCTCCCGGCTCCCAACGTTTGCCCTCCTCGCCGCCTCTCGCTCCTCCTTGCGCAGCCTACGGCGCTCAGCCCTGGCCATCTCCCGCGCGGTCTCCGCCGCGTACCGTCGCCGCGCGGCGTACTCCATGAGCACGCGGGAGCTCCACTCGTCGGTGGAGACGCGCCGGACCTTCGTCGCGGGTGAGCCGTCCTCGTGATGAGATGTATCATCGCCGTTTTCGTCTTCGTTGTTTTCATCCTCGATGTTTTCGACCTCGACTGGTTCGACCTCCGCGCCGGCTGCGTCGTCCGCCGCGCGCAACGCAGCGGCCGCCGCGGCCGCCACCTCCGGCCCGGACTTGACCGTATCCCACGTCTCGTCCATGCTCGCGATCGCCTCGCGCTCCTTCGTAGCCTCCATTTCCTCGTCGTCCTCATCAGGAGTGTTCACGGGGGGTCCGCCGGCTGCGACAACCGAATGCGGCGGGGGTCGAAGCGCGGTGACCGTCTCGGCATCCCCCGGCGCGGGCCCGAGGGACGCGCCCATGGGAATGAAGGGACAGGACCACCTGGGTAAGGGCCGTGGGTGCCCCGTGTGCGGCTCCCACGACCGGACGCACACCGCGCGGTTGGCGAAGCTGCTGGCGACCTCGGCGCGGGACATTCCCCGGCAGATGCTAGCCACGGAGGAACCCAGGTACACGGACACCGTGGGCAGGTGATCCAGATCAGCGGCGGGGACCAGCTTCGGCCGTACCGCGGTCTCCGCGTCGAGGAACACCTCGTTGGTCTGGAAGTACGTGCCGTGAAGCGGGAACTTGCCGTTCATCGCGGCCCTGCACGGAACCATCACCGTCAGCGGGACGAGCTCGCGGCCCTCCGCCCGCGACGCCGCCCTCGCCGCCGCAATCGCCGACGGCAGCCCGCACCTGACCGCCAGGTAGTACCCGACGTCCAGCTCCGGCGCGCGTTCCAGCAGCGACGGCGGTATGAGCTCCGAGGTGAGCGACCACGCCTTGAGCTCGTGACGGATCCGGGACATGCTCAGCGGCGGGGGACGCACCGCCAACTGAAGCGGGGACGCCGCCATCGACGCCGCCACCGTCGCCGCGTGCGCCGCGAACCCCCTCGTCTCTTCAAACAACGTGGCCGCCATGCGGGCGTCCGACGTGGGATCGTCCTCTATATCGTGCAGGGTCCCGCACGGCGTCGTATCGACGACGATCTCGTTATCCACCGTGACGTTGTACGCGCCGGCATCAACCACCGAATCGGGGTTCGCGCTTGAATTTCCGTTGAATTGAGGGTCGATCGCGTTGCGAGCGGCGGTGATCAGCGCGAACGCCCTATCCGCCCGCGGGTCCGCGCACTTATCCGGGTGGACGACTCGCGACAGCCGTTGGTGCGCGGCTTTCGCGGTGATGAAATCGGCGCCCGGGTCGAGGCGGAGCACGGCGGCGGCGCCGCTCGGGGGCTTTCCGTTTTTTTCCCACGCCGCGCCGACCCGCATGACGTCGTCGAGGGTCTCCTTCAACGTCTCCGGCTCCGGGGGGGACGCGTGTGTTTGATGAACGGCCGCGTCGTCGCTTGCGTCGAAGATTTCGTTCGTGATGTCGAGGTGCGACGGCGGTGGGTTGGTCAGCGTGGGCGTCCCTGGGGAGATGGGAGGTGAGATTTGAGTCGACGCGGTTCCCGCGGCGGCGGCGGCGGCGGCGGCTGTCGAGGCGGCTGTGCCCAGCGTGTCTTGCGACGCCTTGTTCGGGTCCGTCTGGTGCTTACCCCCCGAGCTCGCGTACTCGCACATGTCCCGCAGCGGACACGCCCTGCAGTTCGGCGTCCGTTTCTCGCAGAACACCTTGCCGAGGGTGATCATGTGGTAGTGGAGCTCGAACAGCGTCTGAAGCCCGAAGCTGTTCAGCCGCTCCCGGAGGAACGTGTACACCGCCGGCTCCGGGGCGTACTCGCTCAGTTCCTCGAGCGCCTGCTCCGTCTCGAGCGGAACCCACCCGAGCCTCGCCATGATTCGTCCCACGTTGACGTCCACGGGAAAGTCAGCGCGGAACAAGGAGAGGAGCGTGATGCAAGAAACCGTCTTGACCCCGTAGCCTTCCAGTGAGAGCAGGTACCCTCGCGCGATCTCCACTGGGCAGTTGCGCAGAAACTCGAGGGACAGATCTCCGTTCCGCTCGTCGTGTACGCGTCGTAGGATGCGCTGGATCCGTCGCGCCTGCATGAAGTGCATGCCGCGGCACCGGATGCACTCCACCACATCACCGAGCGGCGCGTTCATGATCGCCCGCCAGTCTATCATGTCGTAGGTGCTCGTCGGGCGCGGCGACGGGTCGGACTCTTTCAGCGCCAACGCGGCGAGCGCCAAGCGTTCCTCCCGGACGATCTGTGCCTTTGATTTCTTCTTCACGGGCGGTGGCGGTGTGGCTTCCTCCGAAGGAGCCTGCGGCGACATGACGTCGTCGATTGGGACCGTGTCGGGGGGTAAGTGAGGGCCAAACTCGACGGGTCCGGCGTCGGTCGGCAAAGGCGTCTCCGGCTCGGGCACCGCCGGCGCCGTGTGCGGCGGTAAAGGCGGTTCGGACGAGGAACGCGGGTTCGTGTTATCCATGAACGCCATCGCGCCGGTCGCGGCGGTCACGAGCTCCTCGTTCGTTAGGTCGTCCGAGGGAGCGGCGGCGGCGGCGAACTCGGTGATTGGCCGGGCGGTCGGCTGCGGGCGGGCGAGTGAGACGGCCGGGGAATCATCGCCTTCGTCCACGCGAGTCGGAGACCTCGGGGGCGAATCGAACGGGTCGATCGTCTCGCGTTCCTCCTCGGTGCCCGCGCTCCTCGGCGGCGAGGGCTGCCCCTGCGTCTTGTGCCGCCCCAGGTGGGACCCCGGTCCGGGAAACTTCGCCGCCAGATTCATGATTGCGCACGAGGACAGTACATCCGACACGTTCTGGGTGAGTAAAGCGCCGAAGATGCTGTCCAACACGCTACCGCCCCACGCGTCCATCTTCAACCGCCTGTCCCCGAGCGCGGTCCTCGCGCGCGCCAGAAACATGCCCGTCTTTCTCGCCCACTCCAGCCGCTCGTCGCGGCCGAACACGATCATGTCCAGGTCTTTCCCGCGCCACACCCTCGGGAGCTTGCGCGACTCCCGCATGGGCTTGCGGTTGACGACCCCGTAGTTCATGCCGACGCCGCCGAGCGGCCAGGTGGGGTGCGCCCATCGCGGGACGCGCCAGAACGGAACGCCGCCGTAGTAAGGAATCTCGGGGAGGAATTCAGTCTCCGTCTCCGGTTCGAGTCCCGGGACCATCGGGTTCATCGCTCGAACCATCCGGGTGTTCCAGTTGAGAGCCGCGAGCGCGTAGACTCTCTTACGGCCCCTATCACCGCGTGTCCTGAGCGCGCGGGATCGCTTGTTCGCGGCGCCCCAGCCGGCGGTGATGAGCGTGTCGACCTCCTCGTACGGTTCGGACGGCGGCTCGTCGGCGGCGGCGGGGAGCAGCCGGGCCAGCGGCATGTCATCCAAATCCCCTTCCTCCTCCCCCTCCTCCTCCTCTGCGTTTCGAATGAATCTCGCGAGCGGCGCTTCGTCCGTCACGAGCGTTTCGTCGTCTTCCACCTCGACGTTCGTGGGTGACGCGTCGAAGAGATGGTCCGCGCTCGCCGGGAACTTCAACGCCGGCGCCTCCTGAATCTGAATCGTCGGTCGGGGGATCGTCGGGCACAGAGACAGATTCGCCACCCCGTCTGTCAGCGTCGATACTGGATCCGTCGCGGGTAAACCCCACTGGATAAACTCGTCGAAGGTCATGTCCGGTTGGTACCCCACGTTCGCGGTGACCGGCACGGGCCTCGCGGACATCGGGACGTACGCGTGTGTCCGCACGTAACGCACCGGGGTTCCCTTGTTCTTGCCCCGGGGTATGATCGGGTTATTGTTCATCTCGCAACGTTTCTTCATCGACGGGCGGAGGCATGTTTGGCACGCGCCGCATCGCCTGTGCCGCGGCATCTTCGGCGCCTTGACGTACACGACGTCAGGTCCGTCGGCGGGCGGGTGGTGCTGGCCGTTCTTTGGGGGACGTCCGCGGCGCTTGGGTTGCGGGGCGAACCCGTCCTCCACCCACGCCGTCTCCGGCCCGCCGAAGGTTGTCACCATCCGGTCGACGCTTATGTACCTTTGGCCGCTCATGTACCTTCGGATGTCTGACTGCTCCATCCCTGGATCCGGGAACGCGTCGTGACCACCCGCGTCATACGACGGCATGGCCACGTCCGGCGCATGACGCCCGAGTACACCCCGCCTCGTGGCCCCGTCCAGGCACACGATGTCCTCGCGCCACAGCGCCAGGTATTCCCTCACGCCGTCGTCGTCGTACTGCACCATGTGCCTCAGCTCCTCCGGGTCGAACCTGATTATCTTACCCGGGTAGTGGCACCTGTCCATCGGCCACGCGATGCCGACGCGGAAGCCGATGCTCAGTGCGCCCTGCAGCGCGATCGCCGCGCCGATCGAATGCGTCGCGGACGCTAGCGTGGCCTGGATCTGGAGGCAGACGGGCGGCGCCGGGACGAGCGAGAGGTGAACCGTGTTTTCTGAGTCGTCGACGGCGAGGGCGCACCGAAACTCGGCGGAGTTGGCGGGGTTGTCCGGATCGTCGCAGATGCGGCACTGGCACGAGGGCGTGGTGCGACAGCCGCGCGCTAGCGATGCGTCGGCGTCGTGTATCGCGCTCGCCAACGAGTTCGCGACCTGGGCCCTGAAATCGTCCCGCATCTTCTCGACGGTTTTCTTGCTGTACTTCTTCGGTCCCTTGAAAATCGTGTGCGCGGCTGTGCGCAGACGGCTCATGTGACGATTCCTGCGAAGAACCGAGAGGTCGTCGAGTCTCCTAGGCTTGCGACGTCCGTGCTTCGACCACGACGCGAGCCCCGGACTGAGCGCGAGTTGACCGAAGCGTGAGGACTCGTCAACCCGCGTGGTCGGCTTGAAGATGTCGTCGCAAGCCAGAGTGACGTGCACGTGCTCGCCGCCGATGACGCTCAGCATCAGGCAGACGTCCTTCGACGGCCCGCCCGCGTCCGCCACCGGCGGTTCGAGCGCGGGATCGTAGGCGTCATCTTCGGTCAGGTCGCTGTCGGCGTCCGGGACCTGGACTCCGGGCGCCAGTTTATGCCTCTGGTGCCCGGCGCTGACGAAAAAACCCTTGGATTTGGACTTGTTCCACAGCACGCTGGTGATCGACGCCCTCGGCGACTTCGAGTCGATGACCAGCCGTCTATCGCGCATCACCAGGTTGACGATCTCATTGGTGGACATACCCGCGTCACCCGCGCGGCGGAGCGCGAGCGCGACCGCGTGTCTCATGGTCAGCTTCTTGGACTTCTTCTTCACAAACGCAGCCGCGGGCGCAGACGAAGTCATCTTCACGGGTTTCAACGCAACCTTCTTCGGCTTCATCGGCTTGGCCACCTTTACCCGCGGCTTCTCACCCTCCACGGGCGGCGTCACGGCGAGTTTCTGATTAGTCTTGAAAATCTTGGTCTTCTTCGTCTTCACCACCGGCTCGACGGGCTCCTTTCGGCGCTTCTTCTTCGACTCGGCGAGTGCGCTCAGTGCCGCCTTGGTGTCGGCATCCGCCTGACCTTCCCACATGAGCCTCTGTTTCGAGAGATCGATCCGTTCCTCATCCCCGTCGTCGTACGCCACGTCGTAGGTTTCGTCGTTTGGGTGGAACCGCGCGATGGTACCGCGGTAAAACTTTGCATCCTTCGGCCAGTACACCAGCACCCGGCGACTTATGACCTTCACGAGGATTTTGCCCCTGGCGTCGAGTTTGCGTCTTTGAGCGTTGAGCGCTTTGCGGACCTTTCTTCCGATGAGGGTGCGCGGGCGGTCTCCGAGCGCGTCCTCGCGCGCGATGCGGCCCTCTTTTGTCTTCGGTTCGATCGAGACCGCGTCCGATAGGACGGCGTCGGTGTCGATGCGCGGGCGTGCCCGCCGCGTGGGGGTTGGCTCGGCTGCTGCTCGAGGTTTGCCGGAAGGCTTCCGTGGTGGTCGCGCGTCGGGTGTCGGAGCGCGCTCATCGCGCGGCTTCTTCGGGACGTACGTCGGCGCGACGTTGCGGGTCGATCGCGACGGGGGCTTGACGGGTTTGACTGACCCTCGCGTGACCCGCGGGATGATGCGGGGCGGCGGGCACGCGCGGGTCTCGGTGCCGATGTCCGCCGGGTGGTCCGATGCCGAAGTTCGGGTTTTGATTCCTGAACCGTCGCGCGGCTTGGGCGACGGCGTGGGCGGCTGGACCTTCCGCGGACGTCCGGGTCCACGACGAGGTGTCGTCGGCGACTGTACCGAGGCATCGGAGCGGGTCTTGTTGAGCTTGGACGGTGCCCTCATTCGGTGCCGTCTCTCGTGTCGAGATTACCTCCTCCCACGCTTTTCGCGTAACAACGACAAATTTACCGAGAGGCTGCCTCTGCCGCTCTCAGCAGTTGCCGCGTCGACGCCGGGGCTCGGATGTGACAGATCTCGATCAGCCTCGCTTTTGCTGAGCCGTGTTGACACGACCGCGCGCGATATCGCCGCCTTCGCCCCTCGCTCTGGCCAACCCCACACGAGTCTCTGCTCAGATTAGCCCAAAGCGCCCTCCTCACCTCGGTCTCGGAAGCGCTTCTGGAACTCAAGATGACGAGGCGGGCGACACCCAGACTTCGCCCCACAACCCAACACACGCACGACGACCATGGTATCCAAGGAGGAATTCGACAAGGCGGCCGAGGAGGTCAAGGCTTACGCCCAGTGCACCAATGAGGAGCAGCTCGAGCTCTACGGCTGGTTCAAGCAGGCCAACATCGGCGACGTCAACACCGGTGCGCGCGGCCCCGATCACCAGTCTTCACCCCAGATCGCCCCTCTCGTGCCCGATCTGACGAAACCCTTCCCAAACCCACACAGCTCGACCCGGCATGCTCGACTTCAAGGGTAAGGCCAAGTGGGACCAGTGGGAGAAGTGCAAGGGCACCTCCAACGAGGACGCCATGGCCAAGTACGTCGAGGTCGTCGAGAAGATCAAGGCCAAGTACGCTTAAGCCATCATCCTTTCAAGTATATTATCCATTTCAATGAACACGAGAACGGTTCGGCGAAGTCTGCTCGTTGCTCTGCTCGTGTCTATTCGGTTCGGTTCTCCCGATGCATGCGGTTCGTCGGAAATACGCTGGACCCCACCCGGCGGCATCTCCGGATTCCCTCGGCTGTGTCCTCGAGGTGCGTCCTCGGGAGCTTCGCGCTCCTCGCGCCATCCACGCCATCAGCACCCGCCGTCCCGCACACAGTGTCACATTTCGTCAGCACCTTGAAATGCAAACGCACCTCCCGGCGATGTAGCTCGCCAGTGTCTCGGAGGCCTTCGTCGTGTCAATCCTTGTTTCGATAGCCTCTTCGGCGGTGCCGACCTTCTCGGCGACTCGACTCGACACTCGGCGCCTGTGTGACATTTTGCACCAGTCACATCGAGGTGAAAGCCCGAAAAATCGCCCGTCGCGTCAGCAGCCAGCGTCGTTGGTCAGATAAAAAAGGTGACGCGGCCTCTGACCGCGTCACTTTGCGAGGGCGCGACGACGGCGAAGCTATCGATTCGCGCGCCTCTACTCTTCCCTGAAGTACTATTAGTGGGGACGGCGCGTTAGGGACGCACCGACGCGCGCGAGGTGGCGCTGGGACCCTCGACCCCGGGCGCTTTCTACGTCAAATTCTCGGGTGCGAGCCGCAGCCGCATAATAATCACCAACATGAACGGGGAGGAGGCCGCGGGTGAGGCCTCCCGCGACGCGACGACCGCGGCGTCGACTAGCGATGAAAGCAATGGACAAAACAGCTCGTTCGTGCCGCCCTCGATGCGCAGCGGCGAGCACGGGGAGATGGGCCCGAGGCGCACCATGGAGGACGCGAGCTCGTGCAGGGAGGGTGTTGCCGCGGTTGGATGCGATGACCGCCTGTCCTTCTACTGCCTCTTCGACGGGCACGGAGGACGGGGATGCGCGGACTTCGTGAACGAGCGGCTGGTGACCAACATCACGTCGGATCCGTCGTTCGCCAAAGACCCGGCGCAGGCGATGGTACGCAGCCCAACCCGGGGAATCATCAGCACTCGACTTTACCGCCAAACGAACATTTGATTTGATTTTCAAACGCCCGCGACTTGACCGCTGACCGCCTTTCCTCCCGTTTCGACAGAGAGACGCGTTCCAGAGGACTGATAAGGAGTTCAGAGCCGAGATGAAGACGGAGGATGCTTCGGGATCCACCGGACTGGCGTTGTGCGTGAGGAACGGCACGCTCCTGGTGGCCAACGCGGGGGATTGCCGAGCGGTTCTGAGCACGCGGGGTCGCGCCACCGACCTGTCCACGGACCAGCGCCCGAGCTGCTCGACGGAGATGACGCGGATAGAGGCGGCGGGGGGTTATGTCGAGGACGGGTACATCAACGGGCACCTGGGCGTCGCGAGGGCTTTCGGCGACTTCCACATAGAGGGACTCAAGAGAGGGGAGGGCGAACCGCCGGGGCCGCTCATCGTCACCCCCGAGGTTGAGACGCACGTGATGACGCGCGAGGACGAGTTCGTGATCATCGCGTGCGACGGGCTGTGGGACGTGTTCAGCTCGCACAACGCCGTGGACTTCGCGAGGACGGCGCTGCGGCGGCACAACGACCCGGGGGCGGCGGCGAGGGAACTCGCGCGGGAGGCGCTCCGCAGGGACACGTGCGACAACGTCACCGTGATCGTCGTGTGCTTCGGGGAGGATCCCCCGCCGGATAAGAAAGTGGAGGGGAGGACGGCGCCGATGAGGTTCGGGCGGACCATCTCGAGCGAGGGGCTGACCGAGCTGCAGAAGGCGATGAGGGACGACGACGAGGCGGCCATCGAGGCTATCCAAAACTCGCCCCTGAACCCTCGACCGCGGGGTCTGACGCGGGTGGAGAGTATCAACCCGTCGAGCCCGAGCCGGACGAAGAATCTAGGCGGGGGGTTCCTGAATGCGCTGGATAATCTTGACCTGAGCATGGAGGGGAGTCTGACGCCGCTGGCGGAGGAGACAAACGCGAAGGGTTCGCCGGCATCCGCCGAGAAATAATATTAGTTTGGAAGCGCGTGGTCACGCGAGTTATCAATGATGATGAATGCAATGTTCATTGCCAAAAATGCTTGTCCAGCAGCCGCCTAGCTAGGACGCTGGAGGTATTACGTTTTACATGAACTTGTTACGTTTTCCCCTCCTTTTACTCGTACACACTTGTTGCTCGTCAGCTTTCGACAGCTCACTTAGATACCCTTGGCGATCTCCCTGTAATCGATGGGCTCGTGCCTGTCGATGTCGTTGTTGGACGGGGGCATGGGGTACTTCAGGCCGGTTGCGCAGTTGAACAGCAGCACGCGGTCGGTCTTCTTGATCTTGCCGTCCGCGAGTCCCTTCTTGAACGCGGCGTAGGTGGCGGCGCCCTCGGGGCAGAGCAGGAATCCCTCCTTCTTGGCAAACTCCTCGACTCCCTCGTCGATGGCGTCGTCGGTGACCGCGACCGCCCAGCCACCGGACTCGCGGACCGCGCGGAGGATCAGGAAGTCGCCCACGGCGGCCGGGACGCGGATGCCCATCGCCGAGCGGGTGAAGGCGCCGTCGACTCGGGTGGCGAATTCCTCGCCGGCGTCGTAGGCGTTGACCATTGGGGCGCAGCCGGTGGCCTGAACGGCGACCATCTTCGGGAGCTTGGTGTCGGGCTTGATTAGGCCGAGCTCCTTGAGCTCGGCGAACGCCTTCCACATGCCGATGAGCCCGGTGCCGCCGCCGGTGGGGTACATGATGACGTCGGGGAGGTCGTCCCAGCCGAACTGCTCGACGAGCTCGAGGCCCATGGTCTTCTTGCCCTCGATCCTGTAGGGCTCCTTGAGGGTGGAGGTGTCGAACCAGTTCATCTCCTCCTTGCCGCCGCCGACGATCTTGCCGCAATCGTCGATGTAGCCGTTGACGCGCCAGACGTTGGCGCCCTGGAGGGCCATCTCGCGAATGTTGGTATCGGGGGTATCCTCGGGGGCGAAGATGTAGGTCTCGATGCCGCAGCGGGAGCAGTACGCGGACATGGCGGCGCCGGCGTTGCCGTTGGTGGGCATGGCCATGCGGGTCACGCCCAGCTCCTTAGCCATGGAGACGGCCATGACGAGGCCGCGGGCCTTGAACGAGCCGGTGGGGAGGCGGCCCTCGTCCTTCACCAGGAGGGCGCCGCCCTCCTCCATGCCAGCCTCGGCGGCGAGCTTGGGGGCGTCGACGATGGGGGTCATCCACTCGCCGAGGGTGACGCAGTCCTCCGCCTTGCGCACGGGGAGCATCTCGCGCCACTTCCACAGCGTGGGCGGGCGCGACGCGAGGATCTCGCGGGTCAGCTTGCCCTTGAGGCTCTCGAAATCGTAGCGGACCAAAAGAGGCTTGCCGGACTCGGCGAGGCCGTGAAGCTCGTCGGCGGTGTACTTCTCGCCGGTGAGGGAGCATTCGAGGTGGGTGACGAAGGTGCCGGCGATCTCGTCGTCCTTGGGGACGCCCTGGAAGACGCGGGAGGGAAGGGAGTGAAGGGTCAGTTCGGGGGTTCAGGCGGGAGGTGCCGAATTGAAAAGTTTTCGCGGGGCCGCGCCCACCCACCTGGAGCGCCCAGTCCTGCGTGAACTTGGCGGTGGTTTTGATGGGAGGGGGATCGGAGATGACGGCGCGCGTCACGGATGCGACGCGGGCGCGACGCGCGACGGGCTTGGAGCCACGAAGGCGGAGCGCGGGCTTGGCCTGGATCGACAGGCTGCAGGCGTTCATCGTGATGGTGATCTTGAAATCTTTTTGTGGTGCCGAGGAAAGGGGTGACGAGGTCAGCTCGATGTTGGGACGGCGTTTTGATCGAACGAGGGGCGATGAAGGGGATATATATACGAAACGGGTACGTGGGCGGATCGGGACGGGTGCGCACCTGGAGTTTAGCGAAGCGGGTGGGCGTCGTGAAGCGCGATCTGGAATGAGCGTCTGCGGATCTTCGCGACCGAAAACCGCGCGAAGCGTCGCCCGTCCAAATTTCGACCAATGACATCGCGCCGAATTTCCTCGCGCGCAATTTTCGATCGTTTATTTCGCGTGACGGATAATGCGCACATGCAAACACCCATGAGAGCAGTGCAAAAATAGAATACAGAAAAGTTCATCTGCGCTGGTATGCGTTTCAGTAACGCCAAAAAGTCGAGTTTTTCCCCTCGGACAGCCTGGGCAACTGGGCACCCATCGCTGGGCACCAGAATCTCGGAAGTTTCACGTTCAGGTGTTTTTTGTCGGGCACCTCGGCACCATTCCGAGCCATTCCGCGCGTCGCACCCGGACCCCGTGACGCATGTCTCAGGCCGTTTCCACACCCCAGGCGCTTGTTCTCGCGCGACACGTCGCGTCCCTTCGATCCCGGGCTCGCCGGCCCGTCGCCAGCGCGCGCGCATCCCGGAGAAGCGTGTCCGCCAGCCACCACGGCGTTGACGACTGGACAAACGCATATGGAGAAACATCGCCATCGTCGGCACCCCGTTCACCGTTCACCGATGAACTGTTCCAGCTCGGCGCGGCGGTCGCCGTCCCGGCTGCTCCCCAACCGATCCCGCTCACGCATCATACGGGCTTCAAGGTGCTCCTGGGCGGTGCCCTCACGCTGATGTTCGCGGGTTTCACCGCGTGCATCGCCGGCTTCTTCGTCGCGGTGAAGGAGCTCATGAGGACTTGCAGAGAAGCCACGGCGGCTTCGAATAACGTCGCCGAATCGTGCGAAAACTTCAGCCGGGCGTGCGAGGCGCTCAAGGTGACCCTGGTGCAGGCGGACTCTGTGATCAACAACGTCGAGGCTTTGAGTGGAGGGGCGGGCAGGAGGACCACATCCGGCGACGGGCGGAAGCTCGGCGAAAATAACCAATTAGCGGCGCGACTCTTCCGGCAGAACCGGAGTCGCCCGATGGGGGCCGGGCTTAACCCGGGCAAGAATGGGGGAGGTACGAGGTACGAGTATGGGGAGACCATGACGCGAGAGGCCATGTACGCCAGCGTGATGGAACTCATCGACCGGAACACAGCCGTGAGCGCGAGAGAGAGATAGCCGCCGGCGCGCGACGCATCGATCAGATCATCTACACCGTCACCACCGCTCGAGCGGGTTGCTAATCTTCTCCCCCTGCCCCAAATACTTCTTCCCGTGCTTCACCACGAAC
>Ga0209631_10000540_pt1 | contig 51821 bp, 43 predicted proteins | sample COG_08_FD_184752 | JGI IMG/M metagenome (GOLD analysis project Ga0209631, IMG submission 184752) | Pelagic Microbial community sample from North Sea - COGITO 998_met_08 (SPAdes) (version 2) | ecosystem: Environmental > Aquatic > Marine > Neritic zone/Coastal water | place: Helgoland, sampling... | reverse complement strand
TAAAACAGGTTCCAATTAAGCCAATCCAATGTAAAAGATATCCCAGTTTTGCTTTCAATTTTTTTATTGATTTTATTGTCTATATTTCCATTCAATTGATGGAAAGAACCTACCTAAATAAGAAGGTTAATAGAATTATTACTCCACAACCTAGAATCACCCAATTAACCCAATTATTCATATTTGATTTATTCATAAGCTCTATCTTATAACATAGGTTCTTCTGGACAAAGCACCGAGAAGGTTGCGAGTCTGCGTTCTTTTCTTAGTCATAGTGGTTTTCAATTCAACGTATTTAGAAGATAGGCACATCAAAGCAACTGGGTAGAACTTTATGAGGGGAGTAAGTTCGTTGCTACCCAGTCTAATGTTTCTGTATTTTTTCTATGACTTCTTTGTGTCTTTCCGACAATGATTTAAGGAATTCTATTGCTTTAAATGTCAGCTAGGTAGTTATTAATCGACTACCTTTTTGACTACTTTTCAAAATACTCAAATAAATTATAAATAGACATACCCTAAAAAAGCTTTAAAATAGCGAGTCTTAGCGTTGGAGAGATGGCAGAGCGGTTGAATGCACTAGTCTTGAAATCGTTAAATGCCCTTCCCACTTCATACCATTACAGTTCATTTTCTACTTTATAAATGCCTTACCTATAAGGTTTTTACATCTATTCTGATACCTTCTGATATTTAATGAAATTTGACGAAAAACATAGGAATTTAGATAAAACTACCACGAATTCTACCACTTATGAAATTACCTTAATAAAAAAGGGGTGAGTCTAAGAAAGAACAGACATTTCGAATTACCCATAGGGATTTGGTAGAAAGAACCTTAATTTTAGGTAGGAGATTTTCGTTTCTCGCATCAGCTTCTTTGCAATTAATTTTTAATGTACTAATATAGTTATCTAGTACACATTTATTTATACATTATGTTTTCATTCCTAAGTTTGATTTTTTGGTTTGCTGTTTTTTGCGGTGGATCTTATAAGTTATACACATCCATAAAAGCTAAAAATATTAATATGGATTTAACTAAAGATAAAGTTGATAAGTTAACCGAACAGTCACCAATTCTTTGGGGTCTAACAACCCTTGAGCACCTCAACAATAAATCAAATGCTTCTGAAATTGGTCTGTATGTATTTATTGCTGTCATCGGTGCGTGGGGGATAGGCTCACAATTATTGTGGTCACTCATTTTTTTTGCTTCTATTATTGGTGGAGTAATTTTTACTTTGCACTTATCTGCGGTTATGAAGGACATGGGTTATAAATTTTTTAAATTTGATAAAAAGTTTTCCAATGCTCAAATACCATTTTTTATATGCATTATATTATTTTTTTGCATCCCCAATTTTTTTCTATCGCCTTCAGCGGAATCTGCGATAAGTCCGGAAAAAATTCAAGATATAAAAAGCATAAATAAAAAACTATATAAAATGCAGTCAAAGTATTATGCTCATTGGAAAACATTTGATGATGAGGCCAGCAGAAATGAAAAAGAAAAATACAATAATAAGAAAACAGAACTCTACAATGCCAAAGAAGAATATATAAAATCATTGCAAGGATTAACATTTAAAGGCAAGTGTTATGTTGATCGTATAAGCTACGATAAGAGTCAAGATAGGTTTTCTAAAATTATTACTGATAATTTATCCCCACTTAGCGAGAAGCAAGAAGCAGAACAATACCCAAAATGGAATATAAGTTGTCGCCAAAGAGTTAAAAACTCAAATGATGGTTTTTTTCAAGACACCCAAGGTTCAAAATACGACTTTTTTGTATCAGACATTTGGTTAACAGAAAAAGAAATAGATTTATTGAACAATCTTAGAGAGGGTGATCCTTTCAACTTTACTGGTACTGCTGAAAGTTTGATTGATAATGAACTACTGACTATAGCTGATCCAAATGAATATGGACTAGATATTAAATTTAGAAATCAGGTTTGGAGGGATGCAGACAATAAAGAAACAGAGAAAACAATTTTCTTTGATTAGTTTTTGTTTAATCTAGTGAAATAAATTTTGCACTGCTACAGCTAGGATTTATGCATCTTATATGCCTGAAGCTTATGTAGGCTATGCACAAGAGCAGATGGATAAGATAAATAGTAAGGTTAAAGGTTCATAACCTACTAAGTGTCAGCTAGGTGGCAATTAAGTTGCCACTTTAGTTGCCACTTTTACCACCACACCTAAAAATTAAAAATAGACATACCCTAAAAAAGCTTTAAAATAGCGAGTCTTAGCGTTGGAGAGATGGCAGAGCGGTTGAATGCACTAGTCTTGAAAACTAGCAAGGGGGCAACTCCTTCCAGGGTTCGAATCCCTGTCTCTCCGCCAATTAAAGAGTAACCTCACTTATAAAATCATCAATAATATTTTCAATCTCTTCTGTATGAGTTGATAGCATGTAATGGTCAGCGCCCTCAATTATATGCAGTCTTGAATTAGGTATTAATTTTTGAATATATCTTGCTTGTTCAATATCTACATTGATGTCTTCGTCGCCATGGATAATAAATGTTGGAACTTTGATTGAAGATAGTGGAAGAGATAACTCAGAGAACTGTTCATAATCATTATAAAAACCATCACGTCTTTTACTAAATGGCCATATAGTCCATACAAGATCTTTTAATGATTGTATTTTTTTTGGATCAGCAAGAGCTCTATCTTGGTTATTTTTATTTGGTAATAAATATTCCGCTATAGCTCTATCATTAAGTAAATGAAGTGATAAAAGTGAAAACATCGTATCTCTATCAGAAAATTCTAATCCGGCTGCATCTTCATCACTTAAGTCTTCAGAAAAAATTACAGCCTCAAGAGCAACTAAACCCAAAGTTCTTTCTGGAAAAGCTGCTGCAAATTCCATGGAGCTTGGACCTCCCCCTGAGATACCAATCACAATAACTTTTTGAATACCTAAACCATCTAATAATTCTTTAAAAGCTGTAGCCTGTTCTAACGGCGTATAACCAACTGAAAGTGGAGTTCTTAAGTAACCTGGTCTTGATGGCGTTAAAACTCTATAGCCACTGGTATGACCTATAGTTTGATCATGACCACCAGGCGTTCCATGAGCTATGAGAACAACAGGCCCATTATTTCCTCTAATTTTATATTCAATTGGGCCAAGAGATGACTCATAAATTTCAGACTCGCTGTTAAGCTTGCTTATAAAGATACTTTTAAATACAAAAGGAAATAAAAAATAGATTAAGGCTATAGATGTTAGAAAAAATATTAGTAATTTCTTTATCATTTCTAGCCCGCAACCTCCTTCCAAACAAATAATCTAGTAGAAATCATTGTTCCGATACCAATCCACACACCAATACCAATGATGTTTAAATATATATCTACCATGTTCAAACCGTCGCTAGCAATAGATCTCATTGCTTCTGCAACCAAGCTAAGGGGTAGAATTTCAGCAAAAGGTTGAATGTATTCAGGCAAGGACTCTAGAGGAAAAAAAACTCCAGACAAAACCAGTTGAGGGTAAATAAATATAGCAGCCAAAACACCTACAGATTCTTGAGTTTTAGCTAAACTTCCCAGAGAGAACCCTAAAGTTAAAAACATAAGTACGCTAAGCATAATAATTAAATATAAATTAATAATACTTCCAACGATATTTGCATCAAGAGCAAATAAAGCAAAACCAAAAATAATACTGAGTTGCCCAAGAACAATAACCATTCTTGCTAAGACAATTGCAATAACAAAATCTATAGGCTTTATAGGAGTTACAAATAAGCGCTTAAGAATACCCCTTCTCCTAAACTCAACTACATTAAAACCACTGCCTGCGATACTTAGGTTCATTAACATGAAAGCCATTATTCCTGGAAGAAGAAAATCTAAATAGCCCTGAGATCTTGATTTTACATCCTCAACAAAAAGACTAAACATAGGCGGATTGCCAGTGATTTGTCTTTCTATAGATAACAAGGATTGATCAAGTATTGGTTTGATAGTTTGAATAAATTGAACTTGTGATTTATCTACTAATAATTTTATTTTTGATGCATTGGCTTGATTGCCTATATCAGCTGGAATAATCAAAGCAATCATGAGATCCCCATTGATTAAATCCTCTCTTAAAACCTCTTCACTTTCTTGTATAAGATTAAATAAATTATTTGAAGCTAAACTAGCTACAAATTGCTTAGATAAATCTGAATTAGCATTATCAGCTAAGCCTATATCTATAGGATCTCTATCACCATCATTTAAGCCAACAATTCCTAATATAACAAGAGGTAAGATTAAGCTAAAAAGAATATATTGCTTATTCCTTAAAAAAATTTGAATAAATACTTTGGTTAAATAAGCTCGAGGACTATTAAACATTTTAATCCCTTAACCCATGCCCAGTTAAGGCAATAAATACATCTTCCATATTTCCACCAATAACTTCTTTAGGTTTATCAAAAGCATGTTGATCAATTAAATTTTGAGGAGTATCTTCGGCGATAATTTTTCCATAATCCATAATAGCTATTCTTTGACATAAAAACTCTGCCTCTTCCATATTATGAGTAGTCAATACTATCGTCATTCCTGTTTTATTTAGGTTTGAAACCAAATCCCAAAGACTTCTTTTAGCTTGTGGGTCTAATCCGGTGGTAGGTTCGTCTAAGAAAAGTACAAGTGGATTATTAACAAGTGCGCATGCAATTGAAAATCTTTGTTTTTGGCCACCTGAGAGTTCATTTGCTTTTGCTTGTGCTTTGTCTGCTAGATTGACTTTCTTTAAGAGCTCAATTGGGTCATTCTTAATATTATACAAAGCACTAAAAAGATTAAGTAATTCATATAAACTCATGTTATCAAAGTACTCGTTAGCCTGAAGCTGAACACCAATAATTTGCTTTACCTGATATGGATAATCTTGGACATTAATTTCGTTGATAAAAGCATCACCCTCATCTATATCTTTTAAGCCTTCAAGCATTTCAAGCGTTGTTGTCTTACCAGCACCATTAGGTCCTAGAATTCCATATATCTCACCAGAATGAATATCTAAAGAAACACCATCAACAGCATTAAATGATTTCGACGAATCAACTGGGTCCTTGTATGTCTTTATAAGATTAGAGGCACTTATTATGGTCATGGCTTAAATATAAGAGAGATATATCAATTTAAAGCAAAGAATATTACTACTAGTAGGATAACAAGCAGGTGTGCAAGATAATCATCTATAAATTTTGCAAGACTTTTGAATAATTGCATGTCAAAAAATTAGTTAGATATTCCTGAATATAATAATGCTCTCAAATCTTCTCTTAACGGATATTTATCAGAAGGCATAAATTGTGTCATCAACACCGCAGTAATTTTCTGCTCTGGATCAACCCAAAAAGTTGTACTGGCTGCCCCACCCCAAAAATATTGACCATCAGAACCAAACATGCCTGCTTGACCTGCATCTTCTAAAACGCCAACCGTAAGTCCAAATCCAAGACCTGAAACACCAAAACTTGCAGCATTAGAATCTTCAAGATCAAGATGGTTTCTAGACATTAATTTAACTGATGCCTCGCTTAGGATTCTAATACCATTGAGCTCTCCGTTATTAAGAAGCATCTCAGAAAAAATACTATAGTCATCAATAGAAGAAACAAGGCCTGAACCGCCATCAAAAAGATTACTAGAATTTGTTAAGTATGGTGACTTATCAAATGCATCAATGGATCTAAGTGATTTAGAGAATTCAAGATCAGCATAATTAGTTCCAAGTGGACCCACTATCTCACCATCTCTACTAAAGGCTCCAGATGTATAGAGGGACGTAAAAGATTTCTTGTCACTTGGTTTAACTGCAAAACCAGTACTGTTCATTTGTAATGGATTAAAAATATTCTTATCAAGATAATCTGCAAAAGACATTCCGCTAACAACTTCCACAATGCAACCCAAAATATCCATATTGATACCATATGACCAATCTTCTCCAGGATTATGAAGAAGAGGTGCTGAAGCTGCAATTGAAGCAAACTGACATGTTGTCCCTGGAAATTTACCAAGCTCAGAATCTAAAGAGCCAAAATAATAGGGTCGAATATTATATTTTCTATAAATCTGATGCACAGGACCTTCTCCAGCCCAACTATAGGTTAAACCACTTGTGTGTGTCAGGAGATCTCTAATTGTTATTTCGCGTTTAGGCTTAACTACATAATCTTGAAACTCAGTATTTAGAACTTTAGTGTTTTTAAAAGCTGGAATAAATTTTGAGACTTTATCATTTAAACGCAGTTTGCCATTTTCTAGAAGCTGCATTATTGCAACACCTGTTACAGGTTTGGTCATAGAGTAAATTCTATAGATTGTATCTTTATCAGCTGCAGTATTTGAAGCTATATCAGCCATTCCATAAACATGTCTAAAAATCTCTTTATTATTCTGCTTTATTAAAATTGATACTTGTGGAATTTTTCCATCATCAACATAGGCATTAAAGTGATCAATGATCTTTTGCTGATCACTTGAATTAAGAGAAGTTGCAAGCAATGATGTTGATATTAAAATTGAGGCTAGTGTAAGTGCATGTATGAGTTTCATATTTTTTCCTTATAGATTGTTATCAATGTTACTTTTAAAAAATATTGAGCACAATAGATTATAAGAACTTAACAAGTTATTGTGATTCTAATATTTTAGGTTGTTAGCAAGGTCTGATAAGAAAGGTTCATAGTTCTTCCAATAATCTAATCCCTCTTTAAAAATTGGCTGTCTAACCTGCTCAGCACTAGGTGTTTTGACTGCTCTTTTTGATTTATAAAATTCTACGCAATCTTGTTCGAATGGCAGTTCGCAATAATCTAAGATTCTTTTTACAGAGTTTTCAAGATCTCCTACAAGATCTTCATATTGCACTGATAATATTTTATTAGGTAAGACCTTTTTCCAATGATCCATTAATTCAACATAATCATTATAGTAAGAAGCAAGATCATCTAGCCCATAGGTAAATTCCTGCCCTTCAGCAAATAGTTGCTTGTAGCAAGAAAAACATCCAGCCATTGAATCTCTTCGAATATCGATAATTTTTGCATTTGGTAAGATTAAATTTATAAGACCAATATGGCGAAAGTTATTAGGCATCTTGTCGATAAAATAAGGTTTATCAGTTCTAAATACTTGAGAGTCTTTTATGTAATTTTCTCCTATTATCTTTAATTGAGGTTCAGATAAAGAAAGTAAGATATCAGGATAACGTGAGTCCTCTTCTTGTGCTTTTCTAAGATTTAGCTTGTGAGCAATAGCAAGTATATTAGGCAGCTCATGGGTCCCCTCAACCATTGAATGAGACGCTAAAATTTGCTCAGTTAAAGTTGAACCAGCTCTTGGTAAGCCTAAGACAAAAATAGGATCTTTCGCAGAGTAGCCCCAATCTTTTTTAACCTCAAAGAGATCCTTGGTGCATACACTAATTTGATTTTTGCATTCGTCTGAAAAATTTTCTTTACTATAAGAGGAGTTAGCCCTTTGATACTCGTTACCGGATTTATAAAATTTGAATGATTCTTTGTATTTACCCATATCTTCATATGCCTTACCAAGACTAAAATACATAAAGACTTTTTCTTCATCTGGTACAAATTCATCTGTTACCATTTCTTGCAAAGATTGAATTTGTTTATCAGTAAATTTATAGGTTTTTAAATTAGCTAAACTCCAATAAGCATCACCAAAGTATTTGTCCATAGAAAATGCATTTATGTAAGAATCTATAGATTTTTGTATTTGGCCATCGGTTTTATATAAATGTCCCATGGTTAACATGACATCAGTATTTCGAGGCTCTATTTCTAAAACCGTTTCAAAGAGCTTGATTGATTCTTCATACATATCAGCTCTAAATAAGGTTGTAGCATAAAGTTTCATTGCTACAAGTTCCTCTGGATTACTTGTATATAAGTCTTTTGCAGTCTCTAAAGCTAATCCATATTTTTGTCTTCTTAATAATGCAGTTATGTAATCATGCTTAACTTTAATATTTTCAGGATCAAATACAAGACAACTTTCTAAGAGGAACTCAGCATCTTCAAAAATATATAACTCTAAGGCAATCTTAGATAATAGACGCATTGCTTCTACATCATGAGGTTTCTTTTGGAGATAATCTCTGCATATATGATCTGCCTTAGCCAACTTTCCCTCGTTGGTATAACTAAGAACTGTTTTTAATTCTGGAGGAAGATTTTTTAAATAATAGATATTCTCATCACACATCTTTAAAAGTTTTTCGTTGCCATCAGCTAACTTTACAATCGATAACCATGATGCGTGTAAAGAATCATTTAATCTAACAGCTCTTAAAAATGCTCTTAGAGCTTTTTTTTCATCATTTTTTGTAGAATAAATATAGCCTAATTCTTGATAGGCTCTAGCATAATTTGGAAAGAATTTTATCAGCTCATTTAAGGCTAGGTGTGCATTAGTATGATCTTTTAAATATCTATAACATACAGCTTTAAAGTAATAGAAGTCTCTTTTATTAATCTCGATATCTTTTCTATCTAAAGCATCAAGCGCCTCTTTAAATTTTCCACCTGTAACAAGATTTTGTATTTCAGTAGCGGTAAATGATGAGTTGTTATCTAGCAAAATAAGATCCTTTGATTATCATTTGATGATATAAAAAAAAGGGTGCTAATGCACCCTTTTTTAATTTCACGTCTATTAGAATTTCATAGAGACTCTTAGACCCATATTTCTAGGACGGTTAGTTGATATTCTTGGAATATCATCCTGATCGTTGAAATATAGTTGAGCTCTTTCATCAGTTAAATTTCTAATAAAGAACTCCCAATCTGCTCCATTCATTTCAAATCCGTATGCAAGATCAACAATTCTGTATGCATCTTGTTGATAACGTTTGTCAGCTTCTAGTGAACTAAATGACTCGCCTGCATTTTTAACTGCAATTTGAGTATAAGCCGCATTACCCATGAATTCAGAATCGCGTCTTGCTCTAACATTCCACTGTAATTCAGGGGCTAAAGGTAGCGCACTTCCTACAGGAGCAATCTCAACAATTTGAGCTTTAATAGCAGTAACTTCAGTGTCATTAGATGACATAGCTGCAGTTACAGTCCATTTATCATTAGCAGGATACCAAAGTATATCTGCCTCTATGCCGCTCACATCTGCATCAGCTGCATTTTCTATGAAGGTTAGGATTGAAACGTTTACTGGATCAAATCTAGATACCTGAATATCAGTCCATTCTACGTTATACCATGTAGCATTTAGTCTTAATGATCCGTCCATTAGCATAGTCTTAATACCAATTTCAGTATTAATAGTATCGTCTGAATCATATGTTAAAGGTGGTGATGGGAAATCAGGATTAGCAGGAGCTAGTAAGCCACCTCTATTCCATCCACCAGGCCTAAAGCCCTCAGATCTTGTAAAATACCATAAAGTATCTTCATCTGGTTTATAGCTAGCTGTAAACTTAGTAACGGTATCACTTTGATTTAATAAGTCAGTTCCATGAACTCCGCTATCATAGTCTCTACCATTAGAAACGTTAGATCCTCTATAACCAAATTTAGATTGGCCTCTAAAGTCAATATCCATGTCATACTTTCTCATTCCAACCATGAAGTCTAACTTGTCACTTACAGGGAAAGTAACTTCACCGAAGAATGAAGTTTGCTCCTCAGTTCTCAAGATATCGTTATAGAACCTAGTAGTAACTGGTCTACATGATTCATCTCTAGCCCAAGCACCAGGTATAGGACAGTTCACTTGATATGGAGCATATGAATCTCCACCTTCAGGTGAAGCAGCACCATTGTAGTTATACTCATTTATTGTCATTAAAATACTTTCATCAATGAAAACACCTGCAGTGTATGAGAAAGGAAGCTCACTCATTTCATTTGAAGCTATTCTAAATTCATGTGTTGTTCTTTCGTTCTGATCATCTAGTACAACTAGAACGTCAGCATTTCCACATGCGCTATATGATGGCGAAGTAGCTGAAGCATAATTACATATGTAATAAGGCAACCAGTTACCAACATTTCCATAACCACTGTAATCAACTAATTGATTAACTTGTCTATCAAGATATGAACCAGTATATAAAACATCAAGAGTTCCCATTCTACCTTCTAAAGTTACAGAAGTTTGAGTGAAAGCATCTTCTAATGTATCAGGTTGGAATCTTTTAACTTGAAGATCGCCAACTGCTGGATCGTAGTCAAATACACCATCAGCATTAATCTCTTGATCAATGTGTGTTACTAATAGATCCCAGTTGTCATTCAATGACATGGCAGATGATAATCTGAAACCTTGATAAGAAGCATCATTGAAATCATCTTCCACTAAAGAAGCATTATCAATTTCAGTATATGTAGTTGATGCTCCAGGGTATGAAGGACTGTTTGGAGATAATGAAAGTGTTCCAGGAACATTATCAATATAACCACCTAAGTCTGATCTGTAAAAAACACCTCTTACAGCCCAAACATCATCAATCATTGGAATATTTACAAAGGCATCAAAGTTATTACTCGCCTCTCCATCAGATGTTCCAAAAATACTGGCATTAAGTCCAGCTTCTGATTCATTAAATTTTGGCTTATTGGTGATAAGTCTTACAGTACCAGCCTGTGAACTTGCACCATAAAGAGTTCCTTGTGGTCCAGGCAATACTTCGATACGTTCCATATCAGCTACGTAAATATCTAAGTTTCTTCCTGGAACAGTTACTGGTTGCTCATCTAGATACAAAGCAACGTTAGGAGTTGATCCTTGAGCTGCAGATAAGAATACATTAACTGGGTCTACAGCCATGCCTCTTATATATATAGTTGATTGTCCAGGACCTCTTCCGCCGTTAGTAACATTTGGTAAATATTCAATATATTCATCAAAATTAGAGACATTCATTTCATCTAATGTCTCACCTGTTAAGGCTGTTACAGTAAGTGGTACATCAGAAGCATTTTCATCCTTCTTCTGAGCAGAAACCACAATTTCTTCAATAACACGCTCTTGTGAAATACCTGTTTGCGGCATTACTGCTGCAACTGTTCCAAGTACCCCTAAAGCTACATTCGTCTTTAAATTAGATATATATTCTTTCGAATATAAGTCGGTTAAATTCTTCATATCAGCTCCCTTTATAGAAAATTACTAATACTAAATAAGATCGACTTTTTAAATTTAGGTTGCCCTAAATACCCCCCCGGGAAGTTTAGCTTGTTTAAAGACCAGCAATTTCATTAAATTAGTCTTGAAAGGACTATAACATTAGGGAGATATAATTCAAGTTTTTGGCTATATTGGTTATGTACATAAATTAGACAAAATTTTTCTAATTTTCTGTAAATTAGTTATAGTGTTGGCACTATTTCAAATTTAATGATAAAAAATGCAAAATATTAGTAAGTCTAGATTTCTCTTTGCCGTTTCACTCATCCTATTTATTACAGCAATTGTTTCAACAAATTCTGATGTTTCTGAAGCTTTATTCCTGCAAATTCAATCATTTTTATCAGATTATTTTGGATGGTTGATTATTGTTCTTGCCAATGGATTTCTTATTTTTACTATTTATCTACTCTTTACTAAGCATAGAAATATCAGGCTGGGTGGACCAAATGCTACCCCCTCCTATACCTATGTTAATTGGATAGCTATGCTTTTCAGTGCAGGTTTAGGCATAGGGCTCCTTTTTTATGGAGTTGCTGAGCCAATAATGCATATGAGTTCATTCCCTGGAATGATTGACGGCGATAATGCACATAATGCTAGCAAGGCAATTAATCTTGCTAATCTTCATTGGGGTCTTCATGGATGGGCTGTTTATTCTTCTTTAGGACTATGCTTTGCATTTGCTTCATATAATAAAAAACTGCCTTTTAGAGTAAGTTCGCTACTTGGAGAGAGAGTTTCATCTAATAAACCTCTAGCTGTTTTGATTGATGTTATAGCTATTTTAACAACAGTTTTTGGTGTCACTACATCTTTAGGTCTTGGAACCGTGCAAATAAGTGCAGGCATGGCACATATTTTTGGTATTGAAGAAACTTTTACCAACAAAGTTTATATCATTATCTTTATAACCTTATTAGGTTTAACAAGTGTCTCACTTGGACTCAATGCAGGAATTAAAAAATTATCGCAATTAAACATGATAATTGCCACTGGGCTACTTTTATTGGTTTTTATCCTTGGACCAACTATCTTTATTGTTAACGCTTTGGTTCAAAATTTTGGAGCTTATTTAAATACCATTCTACAATCTGCAACATGGACTGAGGTCTATGATCCGACCTCATGGCAGAATGGATGGACTTTATTTTATTTTACCTGGTGGTTTTCATGGGCTCCTTTTGTTTCTTTGTTTATTGCAAGGATTTCGTATGGGAGAACAGTTAAAGAATTTATCGTTGGGGTCTTGTTTGTACCATCTTTAATAGTTTTTTTATGGATGGGAGTTTTTGGTAATGCTGCAATTTATCAAGTCATTAGTAATACAAGTGATATAAGCCAGGTTGTTGCTAATAATTTACCAGTAGCCTTGTTTACTTTGTATGATGTTTATCCTTTTGCTCAGCCTTTATCAATTGTTTCATTAATTTTAATAATTACTTTTTTTGTGACTTCTTCAGATTCTGGTGCCTTGGTTGCATCGATGCTTTCATCAAAAGATCAAACAGATATAAATGATGATTCACCAATGATCTCTAGAGTTACATGGGCAGTTCTTCTTGGAATTGTTGCTGCAGTTCTTTTATATGCAGGTGGATTGACTGCTCTTCAAACTTCCGTAGTTATAACTGGAGTACCCTTTGCAATAATTATGGTGTTTGCTTGTAAGAATCTTCTAAAAGGTTTGGAAGAATCAGAAGATTCTCCACCAAGACATATAAACACCGATTAGATCAATCCAAGTCACTAAAAAAAGAAATCCTAGCCAGACTAGTTTGGTATCGTAGTTTTTAAAAAGCTTTTTTAAAATAAAATGTAATATCGCTACAGATAATGCAAGAATTATAAAACTAACAAATATTGCTTTAATAAATTCCATAACTTATTTTCCGCAGCTATTCATCAATGCTTTTGTCTAATTCATGAAGTTCATCTTCGGACATTTCTTCTTCATAGATCAAGCTATTATCTTCCACATCAGCCTCTTTAGTTAGGGCTTTATCATTATTAGACAGCCTCCTAACAATAAGATATGAAACTATTACTAAAGCTGCTATTCCGATTATTTGTATCAACATATTTTTTTAAAATTATTAACTTCATTAATAATACCTTTTTTTAGAATTAATAAATAATACATACTAAAAAAATACATAGGTTTGTTGTTAGACATAATCCTAACAATCTAGCATTATGAATAATAATTATGTCATCTATAAAATTAAGTACTAAATTTTCATATGGTGTAGGAGCTATTGGTGAAGCTAGTGTTTTATGGCTGCTTGCTACTCTGGCCTTCTTTTTTTACAACCAGGTTATAGGTCTTTCAGGTTTCTTAACTGGTTTAGCAGTTTCGATAGCTATATTCTTTGATGCTATTTCAGATCCTTTAGTTGGATCAATGTCAGATAATTTTAAATCTAAGCTAGGAAGAAGACATCCCTTTATGTTTGCATCACCTTTACCCGTAATGATTTGTATTTTCTTAATATTCACTCCGCCAGAAGGAATGAATCAATTGGCAATATTTGCTTGGTTTACAGGATTTACTATTTTATTAAAGCTAAGTATTACTCTTTTTACTATTCCACATTTAGCCTTGGGAGCTGAGCTTTCTGATGATTACATCGAAAGATCTAAAATTATGAGCTTCAATAATGTCCTTTCTTATACAGGTGTAATTATTATGCATGTCTATGTTTGGTTCTTTATTTTTCCAAATATTGAGGGGTATGAGTTAGGTCAATTGTCTAGAGATGCATATCCACCAATAGTTATTTTTACCTGTATTTTAGTTGGTATAGCCTTAACAAGTTCAGCCTACTTTACTAAAGACCAAATTTCTAAATTAAAACAACCCAGAGAAAGAAAAAGTAAAAATAACTTATTTAGATTTTTTAAAGACATTGGCAAGGTATTAAAAAATAAAAATTATCTATATCTTCTTTTAGGTATATTTTTTCTTTCTATTCTAATAGGAACACATGAAGTGCTTGGACTTTACATGTACACTTTTTATTGGAAATTAAGTCCTATTCAAACTGGTTGGTTGATTCTAAATAATGTATTTGGTTATGCGATAGGCTTTATAGTTACAGCTCGTCTTCATGCAAAATTTGATAAACCAATAATTATTGTCCTCTCTGCAATAACTTTAAGTGTTTTTTGGTCACTAGCTGTTATTTTAAGTCTTTTTGGATTGGCTCCTGATCCTGCTTCATGGGATTTAGTAATTTTTATAATCATTCTTGGATCAGTTGCTGCTGCAGCAGGCTCAATTATCCATATTAGTGTCATGTCAGCTTTGGCTGATATCTGTGATGAGCATGAACTTTTAACAGGTTATCGTCAAGAAGGTATTTTTTATTCCGCGCGATCGTTTTTTGCAAAATCTTCAGGTGCTCTTGGTTCGATTGTTGCGGGAACTGCATTGGAAATAATCAACTTTCCTTCATATGGTAGTGAGGAAGAAATTACACAATCTATGCTCTTTAATTTAGGAATTCTGGATGGTCCTTTTGCAATGATATGGGGTTTAATAGCTGCATTCTTTTATTCTGGGTACAAAATTACTAACAAATATCATAAAGAGATTAGAGATAAACTTGAACAGAAAAAGTTATATAATTCTTAATAAATGGACGCTATAAAAAATATTACAACTAGAAGTTCTGCTAGAGAACTAATCGAACCACATCCTTCAGCACAAGAAATGGAAACGGTTTTTAAGGCAGCTCTTAGAGCGCCCGATCACGCATGGTTAAAACCCTCAAGATTTATACAAATATCTGGTAATGGCAGAAATAAACTATCTCAAATATTTATTAAAACTGCACATGAACTAAATAAAGAGTTAACAGAAACACAGATTTTGAAATATACGGAGGCTCCCTTTAGAGCTCCAATGATAATCATATTAATTTCTAATTATAAAGAACATCCAAAAGTGCCGCCTATAGAACAGATTATCTCAACAGGCTGCGCTGGCCAGAATATACTTTTAGCTTTAAATGCCTTAGGTTATGGAGGTATGTGGAGAACTGGAACCTTTGCATTTAATGAAGTTATATCAAAACATCTTGGATTAGAAAAATCAGCTCAAGTTATCGGATATATTTATGCAGGAACTAGAACGGGTAAAAATAAAAAAATTCCAATTCATGATGTAAAAGATTATGTTGATGTTTGGGAATAATAATCAAATTGCTTAACATGAATAAGGGGGACTTATGAAAACAATTGCGATCATTTTAATAGGTATTATTACTATACTTGCTTTTATATACGGCCCTGGTGCCTTGAAGATTTATAGAATAATGCATTTGTATGATGAAGATAAAATTTCACATAATTTTATAAATATGCGAGATCTATTCACAACATCTGAATCTATTGCGCGATCAACTAAAGCGAAAGCCATTCCAAAATCTAATGAATTATTTAAACTCCCTGAGTCATACAAGTTTGATGGCGAGGATCAAAACTTAGAAAGTGCATTGAAGCATTTTAAAACTGATGGTCTTTTGATTATTAAAAATAATAAGGTGATATATGAAGATTACTTTAATGGAAATACAGCTACCTCAAAACATATATCGTGGTCTGTCGCTAAGTCTTTTTTATCAGCCCTTGTGGGAATTGCTCTAAGAGATGGGTTGATTGATGATATTAATGACCCTATCACAAAATATCTACCTGATTTTAAAGGGACTGGTTATGATGGAATAAAAATAAAGAATATTCTGCAGATGTCCTCTGGGGTTTTATTTAATGAGGATTATGCGGACCCTAATTCAGATATAAATAAATTTGGACGCGCTGTTGCTGCTGGAACTTCATTCAGAGATTTTGCTAAAACTCTAACTAATCACAAAGAACAAGGTACTTATAATCACTACGTTAGTATTGACTCACAAATGCTAGGTTTTTTGCTAGTAGAGGTAACAGGTATGCCTTTAAGAGAGTATTTGCATAAACATATATGGGAAAAAATTGGCATGGAGGATGATGCTTATTATTTATCTGATGATGAAGATGTAGATATGGCTTTAGGAGGTTTAAATGCAACTCTAAGAGATTATGCAAAATTTGGCCTTTTGTACTTAAACAATGGTAAGTGGGATGATGAGCAGGTGGTTCCAAGCGCTTGGGTAGATGCATCTCATAACATGGATGCTCCTCACTTGCAGCCAGGTGTTAATGATCTTTCATCTAGTGCTTGGGGCTATGGTTATCAATGGTGGGTTCCAGGCTTTCCTGATACAGATTACACTGCATCAGGAGTTTATAATCAGTATATTTATATAGATCCACTTAGTAATGTTGTAATAGCAAAAACATCATCAAATCATAGATTTACAGCCGAAAAAGAGTATTCTAAAGCAGCTCATGTTGCTATGTTTAGAGCGATAGCTAAATCTACAAATTCTAATTTATAAACAATGCAAAGCTCGTCACAAAAGCCTGTTGCCATAATTACTGGTGCTAGTCGTGGAGTTGGAGCTGCAACTGCGTTATTGCTTGCCTCCAAGGGTTGGAACATTACACTTACATGCTCAAGCACAATAAAAGAAGCTAACGAAATTGCAAGGGCATGTGAAGATTATAATGTTGAAGCTTTAGCTATTCAGGCTGATGTTTCAGATAATAATGATTGTATAAATACTATTGATCAAACAATTAATAAATGGGGTCGAATTGATGCATTAATAAACAATGCTGGAACTAGCAAATTTGCATGGGATCATTCTAATCTAGAACTCCTTGATGCTGTGGATTTTCAAAAAATATATTCTGTGAATTTGGTTGGTCCATTCCAGATGATAAAAGCTTCAAAAGAATTTTTAATGAAAAGTGATAATCCAAGTATTACAAATGTATCTTCTATAGCAGGCATAAAAGGTATAGGAAGCTCGATTGCCTATGCAGCCTCAAAAGGTGCTTTAAATACTATGACTATTTCAATGGCGAGGAATTTAGGACCAATTAGAGTTAATGCTATCTGTCCTGGGTTTATTGATGGAGACTGGTTGAAAGCTGGTCTTGGTGAAGAAATGTTTGATGCAGCTAAAACTAATCTTGAGTCTACCGTGCCATTAAAATCTGTAGCAACTCCAGAAACCATTGCTGAATCCATATTAGCTTTTATATTACTTAATAAAAACGCAACTGGTCAGCTTCTAATTCTTGATGGTGGTCACCATTTAAATCTATAAAAAATTTGCATTGAAAAATGGTAAATGGATATGTTAATTTATTTGTACTATGAAAATTAAATATAAATTTTTTACGCTACTCGCTCTTCTTCTGGTTATAGGTATTGAGGCTGAGCCATTTGATTCCACTTATATAGCCAAACCATCAGCAACATCATTATTAAAAAATGCAAATATTTATGATGGTGAAGGCAATGAATTTCTTGGTTATGACCTACTCATCAAAAATGGAAAAATTGAGGCTATTGGTTCTGATCTAGATACTCAAACAGAAGATGCTATTGAGTATGATCTTTCTGGAATGTGGGTAACTCCTGGTATTATTGATTTGCATTCTCATATGGGTGTCTATTCTGCACCTGGAGTAAAATCAAGTTCTGATGGTAATGAATCTACAAGCCCGGTAACTGCAGACGTTTGGGCAGAGCATTCAGTTTGGACACAAGATCCTCAATTCTCATTAGCTCTTCAAGGTGGTGTAACAACTTTTCACGTATTACCAGGCTCTGCAAACTTAATTGGTGGAAGAGGAACAACGTTTAAAAATGTTCAAAGCAATACTGTTCAAGGTATGAAGTATCCTGATGCACCCCATTCATTAAAAATGGCATGTGGTGAAAATCCTAAGAGAGTTTACGGCAGTAGAAGACAAGCACCATCAACACGAATGGGTAATGTTGCAGGCTATAGAAAGGCTTGGATCAAGGCGTCAAAGTATAAACAAAATATGAATTCATATGAGAGCAAATCAGCCGAAGCAAAAGAGATAGTAAGCCCTCCTACGCGTGATTTAGAGATGGATACATTAGCAGGAGTCCTTGATGGAGAAATTTTGGTTCAAAACCATTGTTATCGTGCAGAAGAAATGGCAATGATGATAGATATTGCTAAAGAGTTTGGATATAAAATAACTGCTTTTCACCATGCTGTTGAAGCTTATAAAATTGCTGATTTATTAGCCGATAATGATATTTGTGGAGCTTTATGGGCAGATTGGTGGGGCTTTAAACATGAAGCCTACGATATGGTCCAAGAAAATATAGCTATTATTGATCAAGCCAGAAATGGCTCAGGTTGTGCAGTAGTTCACTCTGATGATGCCATTGGAATTCAGCATCTAAATCAAGAAGCAGCTAAAGCTTTGGCTGCAGGAAACAGAGCTGGTTTTAATATTTCAAAAGCAAGAGCAATGAGATGGATAACCTCAAACCCTGCTAAAGCTGCTGGTATTGAAGAAACAACAGGATCTTTAGTTAAAGGCAAGAATGCTGATGTAGTTATTTGGAATAAAAACCCTTTTAGTGTTTATGCCATTGCTCAAAAAGTATTTATTGATGGTAATTTAATGTTTGATCGGCAAGATGTAACTTCAAAACCAGTTTCTGATTTTGATCTAGGAATTATTAAACCTAACGCAAACAGAACACAATGAAATACTTTAAATTATTATTAAGTCTGCTATTAATTATTTCTATAGACACCTATGGATCTGATACTTTAATTAAAAATGGCACTATTCATACTGGCGATGGAACAAGGGCATTTATTGGGGATATCTACATTAAAAATGGTGTTATTAACTCGATTGGAAATATAGATATTGAAGCATCGACTATTATTGATGCTACAGGAAAAATTATTACTCCAGGCTTTATAGCTCCCATAACTGCTGTTGGTATTATTGAAATAGGCTCTCTTGATGTTACAAGAGATGATGAAGCAGACTATTTAAATATGGGTTTTAGTATTTTTAGAGCATTTAATGCAAATTCAACTCTTATTCCATGGAATAGATCTAATGGACTTACTTCAGTTATTACATTGCCACAACAAGCCTCTATGCCTCTTGCAGGAATGGGTTCATTTTTTGTTTTAGATGGTGAGATGAATGTTTCAGGCATGAAAGATATGGTTATGCTTGGAAAAATAGGTGCTTCATCAGGCTCAAGAAGTGAGGATTTAGACATATTTGAAAACCTTATTGGTTTGGGTAAGCAAGTAAGAAATAAAAACTATGAAAAAGTGCTTGAATCACCAATGGCTGAATTTTTTGAACTTCATCCACAAGATATAGAGGCATTAGACAAAGTTGCAAATAAAAACCTTCCTCTAATAATTGAGACAAACAGAGCTTCAGATATTAAGCACTTAATAGATATTAAAAATAAATATGATATAAATCTAATACTTGCTGGAGTTGAGGATGCTCCTTTGGTTGTAGATGAATTAAAAGAAAGTGGTATACCGGTAATTATTAACCCAATGGATAATATCCCTAACTCTTTTGATGAATTATCTAGCTCATTAGAACTTGCTGCTATATTAAATAAAACAGGTGTTACTATCATGTTTGATTCCTCAAGGTCGCATAATTATTATCTTATGAGACAAGGTGCAGGAAATGCAGTTGCTTATGGAATGAATTATGAAGATGCCATAAGTGGCTTGTCTAAAACTGTTGCAGATGTGTTTGGAATTAAAGGCAGAGGTTCGCTTGTAAAAGGAAATTTTGCTGATGTTGTAATCTGGGAATCTGATCCCTTAGAGCCAGCATCTGTCCCACTTTATGTTCTTATCGAAGGTAAAGAAATGGACTTGGTTACTAGATCATCTCGACTAAAAGATAGATATATTGAAAAATTGATCCAAAATTAAGTATTTTTTTAGTACTTATATGACTAAATGCAGCCTAAAGCCTTTAGATATAGTATTCTGAGTTATTTTTTAATACTAATTAATTAGTTAAAAAAATAGCAATAACTAATATATCCATATATTATATACAACTATATAGAACTAATAATTCATTTTTAGGGGATTACTTATGAAAATTTTATCTAAACTTTTATTAAGCTTTGTAATAAGCTTTACTGCGTTTGGGTCTTTTAACCTTTCTGCTCAAGAAGTAGAAGAAGTTGTAGTTACGGCTACTAGAAGAGAAGAATCAATTCAAGACGTTGCTCTTTCGATTCAAGCTTTTAGTTCTGATGGACTTAAAGCCGCACAAATAACTGAAAGTGCTGACTTGGCTGATTATATGCCTGGCTTTAGTTATGCTAATGCCATTGGTTCAGGATCAGGAACTGGTGTTCGTGGAGTTGCAGGTGCAGCTGTTGGAGCTGGAACAACTGCTTCAGTCCAAATGTCAATTAATGGTCATGGTATTAATGGAAGTGCTTTTGGTGAGTTAGGATTTCTTGATGTAGAGCGAGTTGAAGTACTTGCTGGGCCTCAAGGAACTTTATTTGGAAGAAATGCTGTAGCTGGTGTTGTTAATCTTGTTACTGCAAGACCGACAGAAGAAGCTGGTGGTTATGCTAACTTTGAAATGGGTAACTATGGCTCAGAAAGAATTAGCACTGCTGTAAATATACCTTTTGGCGATAATGTGAGAACAAGACTTGCTTATTCCTCATTCCAAAAAGATGGTTGGATTAGAAATGTTGGAACAGGTAATGATATAGATGGAAGAGACGCTTATGGTGTTAGACTTTCTGTAGATATTGATTTGCCAAATGAAAGCACATTAAAGTTCAATTCAGCTCATTATTCTTCAGATGATACTAGACTAAATGTTGCTGGTACTTATTGTGCTAGAGATGCTTTTTATGGATGTAGTCCTTTTGAAAAAGGTAATTTAAATGAGCCTTATCACGTAGCTGGAACAGTTGGTGGTTTAATTGATGTCTTAACATTCTTATCTCCTAGTGTTAATTTTGATCCATATGCAACTGCTGTGGGCGTAGCTCCATCTAACATAGATACAGTTAATAAAAACTGGGATCCTCAAAGAACACAAGTTGTTGACAACACTCAAGTTGAGTGGGTTAAAGAGCTAGACAGCCTAACTGTTAAAGCTAAATACTCATACTCTACAAGAGATTATGATCATACTGATGATAATGATCATTCTAATTCAACAATCCCATTCCAAACTGCTCTTGGAGCTGTTGGAAATTGGGATGTTCAGTTTGAATGTCATCCTGCCTCAGTGGCTGTTGCATCTGAAGCTGTAGAATGTTCACAAGCTGACGAAGTTACAAGACAAGCAGAATTTACTATTGTGTCTGACTATGATGGTCCGCATAACTTCTCTGCTGGTGTTTATCAGTGGCAATCAGATTTTGATAATGACTATCATGTTCAAACTTCTAGTTATCAAATGCTAAGAAGCTTTGAGCAACATCCATATATGACAACTCTTTTTGGTGGAGCGCTTAATAACTTAGGTGGTGCTGCTGCATGGTCTGTATTTGGTCAGGTTTTTGGTGCGGTTGCTCCATCACTACTTGGTGGTGTGATTGACTTACCCACAGCTATTGCTCAAATTACAGCTGGTACTTTAGGAACATGTGCTGCATTAGGCCTGCCATGCGAAAGAACCCTTCCTAATAAAATGGGTGGTTTGATTACTGACCAAAACGGTATAACAAAATCTACTGCTTTCATGGGTGAATATTATTATCAGATGAATGAAGATACTAAATTTACTTTAGGTCTAAGATATAACGATGATACTTATGAAAGTACTATCTTTAGTTCTCTATCAGATATCTCAAATACAAATTATGCATATACAGGTCCTGATTATTCAAGAACTAATCCTGGTACTTCTAGAGAGCAAACTGAAAACAGTGCATTAACTTATAAACTTGCAGTTCAGCATAATTTAAATGATAACAGTATGGTTTATGCATCTTATACAACTGGCCTAAAAGCTGGTGGAACATCTCCAAATGAGTTCTCTATTCAAGTTCCTTATGCAGAAGAAGAGTCTGCATCTTTAGAATTTGGAACTAGAAATATCCTTATGGACGGCAGATTGCTTTTAAATGCAACTTTGTTTGAAATGGACGTTACTAATGGTCAGCTAGGACTTATTTATAATGCTGGCGCAGTTAACAAAACTTTTGACTATGTTAATACTGGTCTTGAAGGACAAATGAAATTCTTTGTATCAGATAACACTGAGCTAGAATTCAACTGGTTAGCTTTAGAATCTGAGATGGGAGAAGCTTTACAGGATGATCCTCTTAACCCTAACCAAGCTACAACAGTCATAGCAACTGCTACTGGAACAGCTGGTTTAACAGGACTATTGCAAGCAATAGGAATGGATGCAGCTACTGCTGCAGGAACTGCTGCTGCAGTTGGAGCAAATCTACCAAATGCTGGGTTAACTAACTGGGCACTTACTGATGCAGGTATTCTTGGTTCTTATCAAGGAGCTTTGATTGCTATCCCTGGTTTAGCAGAAGTGGTTGGGGTTCAATTAGCTGGTAATAGATATCCAGGAACTACTGAATTAGATTACAACCTTTCAATTACACAGAGATTCCCTACTGATGGCGGAGCTACTGATGTAAGACTATCTTATATCCATAAAGGACAAAGATTTGGTAGTGTATTTAATGATGATAAGTTTAGCGTTCCTGAAGCTCAATATTTTGATATGACTGCTATCTACACTCCAAGCTCTGAAGATTGGTATGCGGGTGCATATGTTAAAAATATTGCTGATAAGCGTTATAACATAGGAACTGAGCAATCAAGTACACTTCAAGGTGGAATGTCTCAGGTTACTTATGCACAACCTAGAACTTACGGTCTAACATTTGGAATGAATTTCTAATTCAATAGATCTAAAATTAAAAAGCCCAGTTGATCTGGGCTTTTTTTTATCTAAAATTTATTAAATATTTAATGATTCGTAAGAATTTTCTTCAACTAGATTATCTTTGTAGTTAACAATATAAGAATTCTTGTTTATTCCAAAATTTACAGACTTATATGATTCTTCATTAATAATATGTAAGGCAGCATGGCCTTCTATGCCTATGCATTGATTAATTTCATTGGTTACTAATTTATCTTTAACATAAGGTCTTCTAGCTGGCTCCTCATCATAGTGAGGGCAACAAATACCCTGAACAAATCCAAGACAATCCATCACGGCTAAATCATCAGCCCATGAATCCGTAATACCTTTTTCAAACCAACATATAGCACCAGCGCTAACACCACACATAATGACTCCGCTTTCATATGCTTCTTTTAAGAGTAAATCTAAACCCCAATCCTTCCAAACAGCCAGCATGCTTTTAGTGTTACCACCCCCAACAAAAATAATATCTTGTTTCTTTATATGATCTTCTAGATTTATTGTTCTTTTAAAAAAATCTATATGTGTAGGATTGCAATTAAGTTTTGTAAAAACATCATAGAAATTTACCTTATAAGCATCATTATCACCGGTTGCAGTTGGAATAAAGCATACATTTGGATTTTTATTACTTTGTTGCTCAACAATATACTTTTCTATCTTTCTGTCTGAAGGATTTCTTCCAAAACCGCCGCCGCCAATTGCAATAATCTGTCTCATCTATATATTCCTATTAAATTGAATTATTTTTTGTTTCCATTTGTTTGTAAAGAAATCAAATTCATGACCCTTAACTGTAAATTCTTTAAAAATTAAGTCTCTGTCTATCATTAGAATAACAACTTGCTTAATATTAGTATCAAACATTACATTATGAGCATTTGCATAAGCGCAGCCTTGCAAGAAGTAATCTTCTATCCAATCTCGACGTTTTATTTTTTTTGCAGTCTTAAAATCAATAATAGAAGGTACGCCTTTAACAAGACCAACGCAATCAGCTGTTCCTGCATACAAGCCATCAAGTATTAAGCCAACCTCCAAGCCCCATGCTTCGTCAATTGATTTTAGCCCATCACTAATAAATTTTTCAGTAATACTCTTTGCAATAAGATCAGTCCTTGAACTAGAAAAGTTATTCCATTCATTGCCATGCAAATACTCTTCAATAGATTCATGGACAGCAGAACCTATATCAGTGCTTTCTTTAACTACTCTTTCAGCTTCTTTTTCACCTACCCTTCTTTTCCACTGCTCGATACCGTCTTTGGTAGATGTTCCTGAAAGTATAGTCGTCACACTTGGCACTGGAGCACCTTTGCTGTCTATATAATGCCGACCTCTATCGAGATCAACTCTTTCTAGATCAGGATAATTGTATTTATTTTTTATCATTTCTCTATTTCACTTGAAAATAGTTGCTCTAATGGATTTAAATCTTCCTCAAAATTCTTCCAATAATCTAGGCCAGATTTATAGATAGGTTGTCTTACTTGCTCAGCGCTTGGTGTTTTGACTGGTCTTTTTGATTTATAGAACTCTAAACATTGCGATTCAAATGGAAGCTCGCAATAATTGAGAAGTTTTGTTATTTCATCCTCAGTATTTGAAATCATATTAGAGTATTTGACCGTATATATTTCATTTGGATAAATTTCATGCCAATGATTCATAAGCTTGATGTAATCGTTATAAAATAAACCTAAGTCTTCAAGATCATATGTAAATAGTTGCCCTTTGGCAAAGAACTGCTTAAAGCAACTAAAAGATGTATCCATAGCCCCTCTTCTTGTATCTATTATCTTTGCATTAGGCAAAATAGACTTTATTAAACCAATGTGAAGAAAGTTATTTGGCATCTTATCAATAAAAAGTGGTGCTTCTCCTCTTCCCCACTTTGTTTGATCGATGTACTTATTACCTAACTCAGTAATTTGTAATTCAGATAATTTTTTTAAGAAACTTGGATAGGCATCTTTGCTATTACCTAGTGTTTGTATTTCCTTACTCAGATTCATAATGTTAGGGAGCTCTTGAGTTCCATCAACCATCGAATGTGATGAAATTATTTGATCAATCAAGGTTGAGCCAGATCTTGGTAAGCCTAAAATAAAAATTGGATCATTTTTTAAACACTTAGATTTCTTTATTTTATTTAAGGCTTCTTTATTAAAAAAACTAATTGTCTTATTTATAGAATCAGTATTTTCTTGAGATGAATACTTAATGGATTTTCTTTTTAACCAGTTACCTTCTTTGTACTTTGCAAATGAAGTTTTATAGTCTTTTAGACCTTCATAGGCTTTACCAAGAGCAAACAACAATTGTATTTTTTCTATTTCTTCTATGTCTCCTTTAAGAGTCTTTTCCATTTGACCTATTTGTTCGTGAGAAAATGAATATGTTTTTAAATTTGCTAGACTCCAATAAGCTTCTCCAGAATTAGAATTATATTTGATTGAATTTATATAGGATTCAATCGATTTCTCTTTATTGCCTATGGTGTTATATGCATGCCCTAAACTCAGATAGGCTCTTGGGCTATCTGGTTTTAATGAAACACATCTTGAATAAGCGACTATAGCCTCTTTGTATTTAGCAAGCATTATAAGGATAGTTCCATAATCAGCCCACACACTTGCATTTTTAGGGTCTAGGCCAAGAATATTGTCCATTGATTTTTGCGCTTTCTCTAACTGTCCTGAGAGTCTATAAACTAATGAAATATTTCTCCACAATAAACTATAACTGGGAGCAAGTTTGATAGCTTTTATAAGAATTTGTTCAGCTATTTTATATTTTCCGGCTTTTGTGGCGAGTATTCCAAGTAACCTCATTGCATCAACATTATCCGGTTCTTCTTGAAGGATAGTCTTATAAGCTTCTTCTGCTAACTTTAGTCTGCCAGCTTTTGCGTGCCTAATGCCTTTATAAAGATTAGAGTATGTTTTATTTTTTTCTAAAAAATCTTGAATTACCTCGTCAGCCTCTTCCTCTTTATCCAACTCAACAAGAATATTAGTAAGTTGTCTTAACAGTGATATTTCTGGCCTTAAAAGCAAAAGTTGCTTAAATTTTTCGCAGGCTTTATGTTTTTTACCTTGGAATAATAAAATTTGAATTTCTTTTTCTAATAACTCTGAACTCTTTGGATTAATTTTTAACCCTTGATGAATGAACTGAATAGCCTGTTTGGGTTCATTTTGCTTTATGAAGATATCAACCAGAAGATGTATAGAATTTAATTCATTTGGAAAAACCTTTAAAATTTCTAATAATTGAGCTTTAGCAAGAGATAAGTTGTTATCATTAAGATAACTTTTAGCCAGATTATAGGCAGTATTAGGAGAATCTAAATCTTTCATATTCTTAAAAACATTTCAGAACTTTCTAAAGAGTGGAATAAGTCTTTAGTTGTTATACCTATTTTACTATCTTTTGGAATGTGTGTGTATGCAATCAATGATCCTATTGCTACTGCTGCACAGCTTTCAAGTATCTATAAAATTGTAGCGCTAAGATTTGAAGGTGTATTTCAGTATGGAGCTTTATTTATATTCTTCTTTTTAATTGTTCTTGCATTATCAAAAATTGGTAATAAAACGATAAGAGTTGCAAATATATCTGAGTATTCCTTTATATCCTGGTCATCAATGTTATTTGCTTCAGGGATGGGAGCAACAATTCTTTATTGGTCCCCTATTGAGTGGTCAGCCTATTACAATACACCCCCTTTTGGCTTAGAGATAGGTTCTGATGAAGCAATAAAGGTTATTAATACATATACATCATTTCATTGGGGGTTTAGTGGTTGGGCTATATATGCTCTCCCAGCTGTAGCTTTTGCTATTGCGTCAACTCGTAATTCATCAACCCCCTTAACTTTTGGATCAATTTTAGTTAAAGATAGTGTTCCATTTAGTAGAGTTTTAAAATCTATTTTAGATATGTTTTTTATTTTTGGGATACTTGCCGGAGCTGGGGTTGGACTTGGTTTGTCATTTCCATTAATTGCAGAAATTATTGCCTCACTTCTTGGAATTTCATCCTCATTAGTTCTAGAAATGCTAATTCTTTTAATATGTCTTTGTATTATTACAACAAGTGCTTATTTAGGAATAACTAAAGGAATTAAGAGGCTTAGTAATATAAATATAGGATTGCTTGGTTTCCTTCTATTATTTGTTTTTATTGTGGGACCAACGTCGTATATTCTCTCAAATAGTCTAGAGGTGTTAGTAACATATACCCAGAAATTCATTGCCATGAGCACTTATGTAGGAAATCAATTTGTTCAAGATTGGACTGTATTTTATTGGGCATGGTGGTTAGCTCTTGCGCCGTACCTAGGAGTATTTTTTGTTAATATTTCTAATGGAAAAACAATTAGACAGCTCATTTTAGGGACTATATTTATTGGTGGTTTTGGTAGTGTTTTACATTTTTTAATACTAGGTAATTATTCCCTGCACCTATTTGAATCAAATGCTTTAGATGTCCCTGCTCTGTATGCAACAGAAAAACCAACTAGGGTAATTGTAGATGTAATTTCAACATTACCCTTGAGTTACTTAATGCTATTTATTTATGGAGCTATTTCGGTAATTTTCTTATGCACCACATATGATTCATGTGCATATATTCTATCCAAAACGGCAATGAGAAGATCTGATATGCAGCCTTCAAAAATCCTAAGAATAGTTTTTTCAATTTTACTAGTTATCCAACCAGCAATTCTTATGTTTCTTGGCGGAGTTAATACTGTAAAATGGATGCTAGTTATAACTGCAATTCCATTACTATTTATTAATATTTTATTAATTATTTATATCTTTAAAAATGTACAAAAAATCTAATAATTCAAATTACTATTTACATAATTTTTCTTCAATTGATTATTCTAAAGATTCTGTACTTATGGTTCCTGGTGCTGGAATGGATCATAGAATTGTAAGAGATATTAAATTAGATGCATCAAAGTTTAATGAGACTCTGGCTATTGACCTCCCTCATCACGGCTATTCAACAGGACCCAAACTTTCATCAATAGAAGATTATGCATCTGGTATTGAAGAGGTCTTAGATGACATGGATCTCTCTAAATTTCATTTATGCGGACATAGTATGGGTGGATTAATAGCTTTAAGGTTAGCTTTTAACAAAAGACTGCAATTTAAAACTGTCAATATTTTAAATGCTTCATGTCCAATGTTTGTAGGTGGTGCATTGCTAGATGATTCCAGAAAAAATCTAGATTCAGCAATGGACATGCTTACAACATATGGAGTTAATCAGCCCCCTAAAGCTAAAGCTTCAGGACCAATGTTTGGGACTATGGGATCAGGTTTTTATCAAAAAAAATCTGATTTAATTAATACCCCTTATGGAAGTAAAAAAATTGTTGATAAATTAGATGATGAAGTTGATTTATACGCTTTAAAGAAGCTTTTTAATCAAATAACAAAAGATATTCTTAATAACGATTTAACTGCATGCAAAAATTTTTCAGTTAGTGAGGAAGAAATTAGCAGCTATGAAAAACAAATAAATTTTGTTTTGGGTGAAAAGGATAAGCTTATACCTCTAAAGTATGTCGAAAAGTTCTGTGAGGGATTAAAAAAATCAGAAATATTGATACTAGAGAATTTAAGTCACTTCACATTCTACGAAGATCCTACCAAGCTCTCAACCGAGCTTGGTAAGTTATTATCTAAATAGTTATCTTAGAATCTATATCTTAGTCTCAAACCTATAGTTCTTGGTTTGCTTCCTGTTCTTCGAACATCACCAAAGTCGTCATATATTCCAAGTGTAGGATCAGCATCATGAACATTTTCTAGATAAACTTCCACAGAACTATTTTGGAGGAATCCAAATAAATCATCAGCATCGGAGCTTCCTTTACTAGAAGGATTAACACCAAATCTTAAGTTTGCTAATGAATATGATGCATTAGTATCGGTATTCGCAGATGATTGATAGCTTTCTCCAGTGTATGAATGATCATAGCTAACATATGCATCTCTATTTCTAATGACAAAATCCTTATTCATTGACATTACAAATTGCTCAGTTGGAACATAAGCCAATTGATTTCCTTTTGGAGTCGATAGTTCTCCTTGGAGGTCATATATATCTTCTTTAAACTCAGGATCGGTTAAAGCAATCATTAAGGAGGCGCTGAAGCTGTCTGAGATATTAAAATAACTTTCAAGCTCTAGACCTGATATGGTTGCTTGTCCAACGTTTTGAACAAAAGCTACTGTTAGCAGATCATATATGTAACTAGTAGACTGAAAATCGTCCCAATTCATGGTATGGAAATTACCATTTAGCACAATTTTTCCATCAGCTAATGTTGATTTAAAGCCTGCCTCAAAATTAGTTAAAGTATCTGAATCATAGGTCGCAGGAACTATTCCTGATTCACGCGCTTTCCTATTGAGCCTATTTGTTCCACTTGGTCTAAAGCCCTCAGAGTAAGTTGCATAAAGCAGTACGTCATCATTTAACGTGTGTGCAATATTAATTTTTGGTGAAACATCAGAAAAGTCTTTTGAATACTTCTCAGTTCTTCCCGCTGCCCAAGACAATACAGGATGGTCTTCGTAATAACCCATATAACCATCTTTAGCATCAAAGTCAGCTTGATTCTCATAAGCACGTAAGCCGACAGTCAAGTCTGTCTTGTCATTAATTGGCCAAGTTCCCTCACCAAAAATAGCTTTTTGGCTATCTTCCCTAACATTATCTTGCTTCCACCATCTTCCTGGAACAGCTGTTAATGATGTTGAGATAGCAGGCATATTGTAGGTCGTTGAATAAGCTAACTCTTGATCTTCGATAAAGACACCTAAAATCCATCTGAAACCAGAATCGTTAGTTGATTGCATTCTAAATTCTGTACTTTGTCTATCGTATTGATCATTTTCAACATAAAACATTCTTGCATCCGTGGAAGCATAGTAATCATAGTCATAAGCATAAGCAGTATAAGAATCGTAGTAATTTGTATAGACATAATTTGTATAGTCATATGTATAGTCTATTTCACGATCAAATATTGATGTATTGAATGTAAATTCAACATCATCAGATAAATTACCATTAATGGTTAAAGATGTTTGAGTGAATTCATCATCAAATGTTTCATCAGCAAACCTAGAGTTTTTTCTAGCACCTTCTGCTACATCTGTTTCCCATGATCCATTTGAAAATGATTCATGACTTAAAAAAGATAAATCAACAGTAGTGCCGCTTTCCATATCATGGCCTAAACGAATTCTATGACCAGATTTATCTATCCAGTTATAATCATCTTCAACATAACTGCTGTTATCAATGGTTGCTCCTGTGTAGTAGAAACTTACAGTTGAAGGAACATTATCTATCCAACCTCCATTACTAATATCATAAGCGCTGATTCTTAAAGCTGTACTTGTTCCAAGCGGTATGTTTACAAACGTCTCTAGAGATTCATCAGTGGTACCATCATGAATGTCGCCACGTTCAATATCAAAGCCTGCTTCAAAGCCAGAAGGATCAGGTTTATTGGTAATAATTCTTACTGTTCCAGATTGAGATGAAGACCCATATAAAGTTCCTTGAGGACCTTTCAAAATTTCAACCCTGTTTATGTCATAAATGTGTGGATCAGGATTTCCACCGATAGTTGATACTGGTTGCTCATCTATATAGTAAGCAGTCGAAGCTTGAGCTCCTGCTCTATTACCGAAACCACCATCTGAAACACCTCTAATATAAAAATATGAATTTCCTGTTCCGCTTGAATCCATTGTTATGGATGGGGATAAAGCAGCTATATCAGCAAAATCAGTAATATTTTTAGCTTCCAATTCTTCAGCACCAATAGCTTGAACTGCCATAGGAAGATCCTGAATATTAGTTGCCCTTTTTGAGGCTGTAACAATTATCTCTTCGACGCTTGAATCAGCTTCCTCAGCATTAAGTGAATTAATCTGAGAGAAACCCAGACCAATAGATAATGCACCTAAATACGACATTGCATATTTATTATCTTTGAAGATATCTCTTAATAATAAAGTTAATGGATCTGCTTTTTTCTCAAAAAGAGGTTTTAGTAAAATATTGTTCATGCTATCCCCCTAGCAAGGCTTAAATTTTATTTTTTTTATGTTTACATTGTAAACTTATAGTCAATATTAGCATACGAAATGCTAATTTGACGAGATTTAAGGGTTTTTTTAAAGGATAGTTAATTAGCAAAAAGCCTATTAAGAAGATATCTTGAGCCTGATATCTTCTTAATTTCTTTACATTCACTATAAATAATTTCAGATTGAATATTAGATCTGCAATAACCTTCATTTGGTGTAATTCCAGGCCAAGCATGTCCAGCTTTTGCATTAATAATTGCAGTTATAGTTACATCATTGTCACAATTATAAAAAAGAGTCTCTGAAGACACAAAAGGAGTAGTTATTTTAGAATTTTGAGTATCTTTACAATTAAATTTTGAAGACCATTCAGATACAGTATTTTTAATAGGCTCATAAAAGTAACCACCAGAGGAATTAATTGATATAGGGGGTACAGATTTATCAAGTAATCCACCATATATTATTAGACTGATAGGCTTTTCAGGTACACAACTTAATTTATGTGGCTGCATACCAACAACATTAATTACACCATCAAAAATATCAGGGTACTGACAACCAATTAATTGAGCCATCATCCCTCCATTACTAAGACCCATAACGTAACTCTTACCAATTGAGAACTCTTTCTGAATTTTTAGAGCAATAGTTTTTATAAAATCTGAATCATCAACGCAACTTGTCCAGTAACAAGAATCTTGGTTTTTGCAACTTGGAAAAGGTGGAGCACTTTGTGAGCTATCTGCGCACATTTTTACTTTTTTGTTATTAGCAATTAATGGTCCTAAGTGATTCCATGAACTTGAATATGCTGTTTGAGTAATTGGTGAGCCTTTAGGATCAGTGGTTTGATAACTTGGATAGAAGTATTTGCCCTGTGGGTATGCAACAATTAATCCTTGCTCTTCTGCATACAAATTGAAGCCACCAGTTGTTTCTTTTTCAAAGCCTGATGCAGATCCCGAAAATCCATGAAGTCCAATGACCAATTTATAAGATTCTTTTTGAACTGTTGGAATGAAGAGTAAATATGATCTCTCTTCGCCTGCATGACTAATAGTAATTCTTTCCATACCATTAATAAGAGGAGCAAAAATTAAAAATATATAAAAAAATAATTTCATGAGTTTAGGAATTTTATTATATTAGTAAAAGCTGAATCATTTTTTATTTCATTTAAAATTTCATGGCGCGATTCTGATAATAAGACAAGCTCAACTGACTTATTATATTGACCTAAAAAAGTGTGTAGATTCTCAACACCCTTTCCATTCTCTCCAACTGGGTCTTTGGAGCCAGCTATTAATAAAATTGGTAAATTATTATCAATTGTTAACATTTGCTGATGAGAGAAAGCTTTAATTACTCCGCTAGCTAAATCTTCATACATTTGGTTTGTTGGAACAAAGCCACATAAAGGATCGTTAATATAAGCATCAACGCTTTCATGATTATTAGATAACCAATCATGAGTTGTTCGATTGGGTTTAAATTGGGCATTAAATTGTTTTGTAGTTAATGAATCAGAAAAATAGCTTGGGCTTTTTGATCCCTTAAAAAATTTAATGATTTTAATTATAAATTTTTGCAGGAAAAGTTTTGTCACTGATAATTTAGAGGACGCTGATAAAATTACCTTGGTAGGATAAATATCTCTTTGTAGGAGTGCAAGGCTCAACCAAGTCCCCATGCTATGTGCCAAAATGTAATGAGGTAGATCTGTATATGTTTTTTGTATTTTCTTAAAAGAAGTTTCCATATTATCTACAACAAGATTCCAACCTTCATTTTCAGCAAAAAACCCAGGCAGTGCTCCTGATTCAATCCAGTTACCATGCCCAATGTGATCAATTCCTACAACATGATAGCCAATTGAATTAAAGTATTTAGTGGTTTCCTTATATCGTCCGAAATGCTCTGCTAACCCATGGTAGATATGAACAACACCCAATGGAGCATTTAATGAATTAGATTCTGATATAAAAATCTTTAAAGATTCATTATTTGAAGTTTCGACTGTAATAAATTTCATAAACGTTTAAAATATTATGACTTAATTTTAAATTATATGGAAAATATTTATATTGCTGGAACAGGCTATTGGAAAGGAGACGAAGTTGTTACTAATGACGAGATAGTAACTTCATTTAATAGTTATGTAGAACGTTTTAATGATCATAATAGTCAAGCAATTGAAGCTGGGGCTATAGAACCGCTTGGTCCCTCCTCTGTTGAATTTATTGAAAAAGCATCTGGTATAAAAACTAGATATTTAATTGATAAAAAAAATTGCTTAGATATTGATGTAATGAGGCCTATTTTACGCCAAGAAAGTTCAGAGAATGTCTCAATTCTTGCAGAAATGAGTATTCATGCTGCAAAAGAAGCTATTGAGCAGGCAGGTATAGAAACTAAAGATATTGATGCTGTAATACTTGGAACATCGCATTCTGCTAGAAATTATCCTGCTGTTGCATGTGAGGTAATGGATGAGCTTGGTATAGAGGGTTATGGTTACGACATGCTGATCGGATGCTCCTCTACAACATTTGCAATTAGTAATGCTTACAGTGATATAGCTTCAGGCCTAGCAAATACTATCTTAGTTATTAACCCTGAATTAACCTCGCCCCATAATGACTTTACATTAAGAGATAGTCATTTTATTTTTGGTGATGCTTGTGTAGCAACAGTTGTTCAAAAAGATTCATTATCAAAAAATAGAGTAAAAATTAAAGATAGGAAGTTAGTAACACAATTTTCAAATAATATCCGAAGTGACTTCAGTTACTTAAACAGAGTTGAAGAGAGCCCTAGAGATGAAAGTGATTTATTTTTTAAGCAGAATGGTAAAAGTGTTTTTAAAGAAGTTTGTCCAATGGTAGCTAAACTAATATCTGAGCAACTAATAGATGCTGGACTTGATGCGTCTGATATATCGCAGTTCTGGCTCCATCAGGCTAACTCTAATATGTGCAGATTTATAATGACTAAAATATTAGGTACTGATGATTTTGATGCAGATAGAGCGCCAATGATTTTAAGTGAATTTGGTAATGTGGCATCAGCTGGATCTTTGCTATCTTTTCACCTAAACAATAAGTTAGAAAATGGAGATAAAGGAATTATCTGTTCTTTTGGGGCTGGTTACTCTATTTGCTCACTAATAATTGAAAAGGGATAAATTTTAAATTCTTTTAAACACAAATAATAATATATATTTATAATACCCACATGGCAGAATATGACGCATTAATAGTTTTTTTATTATCAGCAGTTTTGATGATATTTTATATTTATATTGAAGCAAGACCAAAGGGTTCAAATTTTATTGGAAACGTAAAAAGTACTATTTCTAGATTTTTTAGAAAACGTTAATTGTTTCTTTTAAATAATAAATACTCAGTTTTTTTATTTGTTTTAGCTGCTCTAATACTTGGGAGTTTTGCTTCTGCAAGTGCTTCAAATGATGTGTGGTATCAATCCCTACTAAAATCTAATTTAAATCCGCCTGGTTATGTTTTTGGAATAGTCTGGCCTATTCTTTTTTTCTTAATGTCTGTTTCAGCTTTTAGAACTTATTCGGCTACCAAATTAAGTTTTTTTGTACAGTTGGTATTTAATGCTTCATGGTCTTGGATATTCTTTTTCTTTCAGATGCCATTTTTAGCTCTTTTAAATATATGGCTTCTAATCTATTTGAATATTCTGCTTTTAAATTCATTATATAAATTAGATATGCTCGCATGGATAATATACATTCCATATATTATTTGGCTGCTTTTTGCTTCTTATTTAAATTTATTTATTGTACTTAACAATTAAAGAAAACATCCAACAACCAAACCTGTCATGCAGGATGCAAGTGTTGCTGCTATAAGAGCCTTAAATGATACATCTATAAAGTCTTGCTTTCGTTCTGGTGCCATAGCCCCAAGACCAGATATTAAAATTCCAACGGAAGATAAATTAGCAAATCCACATAGCCCATAGAAAGTTATTAGCTTGGATTTATCTGAAAGCATACCATCATCAAGGCTTGCTAAAGCTGGATATGCTATGAATTCGTTCAAAGCTGTTTTAATTCCAAGGAGTTCACCTGAGATAACAGCTTCATTCCAAGGAATACCCATTAACCATGCAATTGGTGCAAATAAATATCCTAAAATAATTTCTATAGATAGGTCAGTTCCAAATTGGAGGCCAATAAGAGCTAAAAAAGAATTCACTATGTAAACTAATGCAAGAACTGTTATTAAGATTGTCCCAACGCTTACAGCTATACTTGTACCGTCAGAAGTTCCTCTTGTGATAGCATCCATAGTGCTTTTATAAATCTTAGGAGTTTTACTTTCATCAAAATCTGTAATGGAATTAGAGGGAATCATGATATTTGAATACATGATTGCAGCTGGAACAGAGAGAACAGATGCAGTAATAAAATGTTGAATTAAGTTTTCATCAGCAAAGGAAATCTCAAGAATACTTATTAAAGCAACCATTACAGAACCAGCAACAGTAGCCATTCCAGCAGTCATTAATATTAAAATTTCTTTTTTAGTAAGTGTATTTAAATAAGGCCGAATTAATAAAGGCGCTTCAACTTGACCAATAAAAACATTGGCTGCTGCACCCAAACCTACAGGACCACCTATATTAAATAGCTTTTGGCAGGCTTTAGAAAGCATGTTAACAATAAATGGTAGTACTCCCCAGTACCATAAAATTGCAGAAATACAGGACATAACAATAATATAAGGCAAAACTCCAAAAGCAAATGTTTCTAATAAAGATCTGTATGGAGAACCGCCTTCTATGGGAGCAAAACCAAACACAAAGCTAGCACCCTCTTGCGTAGCCTGTTGAAGTATAAACACACCATTACCTAAAATTTCAAATGCAGTGATAACAAAAGGCACTTTGAGTAATATCAAAGCTAGAAATAATTGGGCTAAAATTCCATAAAAAATATATTTAAAACTAATTTCTTTAAAGTTATCTGAAAAAGGAATGGCAAGAGCTACTAGTCCTACGAAACCAATAATGATATGAAAGAAATAAGATAAATCCATAACTTAGTATAACTTAATAGCTTTTAATCTTTCATTTAAAAAATCGTCAGCTAATACACCTTCATCATCTTCATTAAAAATCGATTTAAGGGTGATATTTGGAGCTGGATGAAGAAAAAATGGCATGCTGTATCGTGATTTTGATCTTGAATTGGTGTAATTGATAACTCTATGCGTGGTGCTTAAAAGCATGCCATCTGTTACCAACTGCATCATGTCTCCAATATTGCAAACTATTGCATTTGATGATGCCTTAATTGGAATCCATTCACCATTTTTTGATTTAACCTCTAAGCCAGACTCTTCCGCTCCTACTAAAAGAGTAATTAGATTAATATCCTCATGAGCTCTAGCGCGTAAATTATTAGAATCATTGGTAACAGGTGGGTAATGAATAAGTCTTAAGAGTGAGTTGCCTTTTATGGCCCAAGAATCAAAGAAGTTAGCTTCCTTATTTAATAATAAAGCAATTATTTTAAGAACATTCATCCCCAGTTTATTAATTGCATTAAATAATTGATCAAAATTATCATTAAATCCAACAATTTCATTTACATTTATATTTGTATGAATTCTTGAATCATAACTAGAGTCAATATTAGGTCCGTGGTGCCAAAATTCTTTTTGATCAGGCGTTACCTCTCCTAATGCAGTTTCTTTCCCAAAGGGAGTATAGCCTCTTGCGCCAGCATTTTGAGGAAACGCATATTTTGATTTTTCTTCTACAGGTAAATCAAAGAATTTTTTAGAATATGCATAGCTATTTTTTAATAATTCTGTATCAAGGCCATGATCGATGATGCTAAAAAAACCATACTCGGTTAATGCATTTTTAAGCTCTTTTAAGGCTTCTTTATTACCATCTTTAATATCAAGATATGATAATTCAGGTATTAATTGTTTCGACATCTTTTTATTTTATCAAAAAAAAGGGCAGTGAACTGCCCTTTTTAATCAACTTATTAATTTTAGAATTTATAAGCAAATCCTAATTGCATTCTATAGCGTGAGCTATAAGTATCTGTACTTGGACCTCTATCATCAATGCCTGTAATGATAATTTGACCAGCTGAATTAAATCCATCTGATTCAAGAAGACCCCTTGATCCATATCTATAGTACTTCTGATGACCTTTATCTTCATCGATAAGGTTCATTAGATTAAGAACATCAAAATATACAAATAGTTTATGGCCATCAACAAATGTTGGAATTTCTTGAGCAATTCTCATATCAAGTTGCTTAGTCCAAGGTAATGTAGTGTGGTTTCTAGGCATAACTCTTCCTTGCCAGCTACCTAGTCCAGCTGTATTAATTGCATTCAATACATCATTTTCTGATACACCGTCATAGACAACATTAGGATCGTTTGCAGTTGGAACATACATTAATGTGCTTCCATCATCCATACCATTATCAAAACCATCTAGAATATAGCTGAATGGTGATCCTGAATATGCCTTGTAGAAAAGTGAAACCTTTGTAGGCGCTCCTTCAAAGATATTCATAGTTTTATCTAAGCCCATTACAAGTCTATGCTCATTTGACCAATCAGTTGGAGCTGTTGGAACATTCTTAATATCAGCATTTTTCATATAACGTAAGTTAGATGATGCTTGAGAGGAAGTTGCTGACCAGCCGCTAGAAGCTTTCATATTTGTATAACTCATGAAAACGTTCGTGCCATTATCAAAATCTTTATCAAATCCAAAAGTCATTGATTCAGAACTTGTACCTTCAGCATTAGTTATTACTGTATGTCCGTAACCGTTATAGGAAACTATTCCAGTAGGTGATGCTTGATCAACTGTATGAGATGCATCATAGAAACCAATACCTTCTTTTGCGTCATCTCTATTATAGGCAAATCTTAAGTTATAACCTTTAGATGTAACTAGATCTAATTCAATTGTAGTTTTCCAAGTTGAAGGTGTTTCATACTTTGGATCAATTCCTTCTGCTCCACCTGGTGAAACAGATCCAGGAGGAATTAAGCTATAAAGATCAGAGTCTCCATAGAAACATGTTGGATCTCCAGCAACAGGACATGGAGAATAGTATCTAGCGCCATAAGTAGCCACACCAGTATTAGAGAATGGACTTGCTAACCATACATTTGGAACTCTTCCTGCGAATAGACCAATTCCACCTCTTAACTCAGCAGATACAACTCTATCAGAGTCAGAGAACATCAAATCAGTAGCATCAAGATTAAAACCAACTCTAGGCTGAAGAATTCTTGATTTTGCAGGAGTTGAATTAGAGAAACCTAAAGTCTCTGAAGCGCTAGCATTGTATGCAGGCCCATTATCCATAGCAAATGTGTCTAATCTAACACCAGCTAATATTGTTAATATATCTGATACATACATTTTATCTTGTATGTAAATAGTTTTGAAAGTTCCTGAGAAAGCTGCTGCAGCATCATAAGGATTTCCAGTAGCTGACTGATTAAATCTAAAATAACTAGGAATACCAGCTTCAAAATTATCAACACCTTTAAATTGATATGCTCCATCTTCACGAGAAATAAAGAGGTTACTTACAAATTTATCGATAGTATCGTAACCCATAGTGATTTCATGATCACCTACAGTTAATACACCTTTAATATTTAAAATTTCATCTGTGGCTGAAGTTTCATTTGCACTTCTATACTTATCTCCTCCTAGGAAGATTGATTCTCTTGAGCCTGAAGTATATCCGCCCATTGAATCAGTAATACGAATTTCAACATGAGGGAAATCTTCACCACCTAAAGCATCTTGGTCATTTGTATACTCAACATCTGAAAATTTTGCTTGAACATAGAAGTTATCAGTTAAGTCTCCGTACCAAGAAAATGTAGTTTTCTCATTTGTAGTTGGATAATTATAGTAATGTGAGCTAAACCTAATATCATAGTTATAAGGTCTAACTGAATTATCCTCTGAGTAACTGTATACATACTCCAACCTATTTCTATCATTCACGATGTAATCTAACTTAGTAAGTTGTTTCTCAGCCATTTCTGGTGGAGGTGAGAAATTTGGTGAACCTGGATCGTAGTTGTATAAAGTTTTAGTAATATTTGTAATTCTATCTATAAGAGCTTGGTCTGCTATTCTGTAAACTACCTCTTCAGATGGGGTTAGGGATTCAAATTCTTCATACGCAGTGAAGAAGAAAAGTTTATCTTTAATAATAGGTCCGCCTAAAACAAAACCAGTAGTCTCATCTTCAAACTGACTTGGAGCACTTCCGTTTAAGTCACCTACATTGTTTTCATCAGTAGAGTAGTAGTAACCCATGCCTTTGAATTCATTGGTTCCTGATTTTGTAACCGCATTTATACTTGCACCCGTGAAGTTACCTTTAGAAACATCAAATGGACTAATGTCAACTGAAATCTGTTCTAAGGTTTCGATGCTAATAGGATTTCTAACTGATGGAAAACCATTTGCATTTAGGCCTAAAGGATCGTTCTGAGCAACACCATCAACTGTGAAGTTATTGTATCTGTTATTTGTACCTGATACTGATATTGATGCGTTTCTAGCTTCACCATCAACAATTATTCTAGAATCTTTTTTTACATATTCTGAGATAGATCTTTCAATACTTGGAGTACCTTCAATATCAGCTGCAGAAATTGCTAAGCCAGAACCAAACTTTGTGAAGGATGTTTTTGTACCAGTAACGACAACTTCATCCATAGAGCCACCCGATAAATTAACATCAATATTTGATGTTTGGGATACATTCAGAAATACGTTTGAAAGCATTTCAGAGTCGTAGCCTGATGCAGTAACCTTAATTACATAAGGACCACCAGGTCGCAGGTTAGCAACAGAAAATGAACCATCTACATCAGCGACAACAGTCTTTGATGATCCAGTTGGAGTGTGAGTAATTTGCACCGTAGCCCCTGAAACATTTACATCACCACGAATAGATGAAGTAGTTTCATTGGCTGCAAATACAGAACCACTAATAAAAAATACAGTTAATAAAGATAGATACCACTTATTCATAACATTCCCTCTTTTGTAAGATAAGATTAATATTGTTTAATAATATACCTTTTTGTTATCCTATGAAAGGAAAATAAGGTTCATTGTGATGATTTTTTATGAAAGAACTTGAATGATTTAAGTTTAAATTCTATTCACTTAAATCTATGTGATTTTTACCCATAAAACCAGTAAGCGCTTTTGGTATTTTTATCAAATTTTTGCCGTCAAAATTATTTTCAATAACTGCAATAAGAGCTCTTCCAGCAGCTAATGCTGATCCATTTATCGTATGAGCAAATATTTTATTTTTACCATCTTTAATTCGTATTTTCCCCCTTCTAGCTTGAAAATCTCCAAAGTTAGAACAGGATGAAATTTCTCTATATTTATTCTGACTCGGCATCCAAACCTCTATGTCGTATGTTTTAGTTGCACTAAAACCTAGATCACCCGAGCAAAGCTCAACCACTTGATAAGGTAATTCAAGAACCTGCAAGACTTCTTCTGAATTAGCAAGCAAATCATCAAGCGCTGTAAAAGAATTATCAGGATGAACTATTTGAACTAATTCGACTTTTTCAAATTGGTGTTGTCGAATTAAACCTTTCGTATCCTTGCCGTAACTTCCAGCCTCAGAGCGAAAACAAGGCGTGTGAGCAGTTAACTTTTTTGGGAATTCTGATAATTCATTTATAGTATCTCGAAATAAATTTGTTAAAGGCACCTCTGCAGTTGGAATAAGGTACATATCATTTGAAAGCTTGAATAAATCTTCTTCAAATTTAGGCAACTGACCAGTTGCTTGAAGTGATTCTGCATTCGCAATAAAAGGAACATAATGTTCTTGATAACCGTTTTTAGTAGCTAAATTAAGCATTAAATCTATGAGAGCTCTTTGTAATTTAGCAATATCATTTTTAAGAACAGAAAAGCGGGTTCCTGATAATTTAACAGCTAACTCAGAATCAATATCAACAGCAATTTCCATATGATCTAGGGTGTTTAATGCAGAAGGTTCACCAACCTTTCTTATTAAAACATTATCGTCTTCGCTTAAGCCAACTGGAGCAGCGGAATGGGGTATATTTGGAATATCTAATAAAAAATTTTCAATTTGAATTTGTAAATCTTTAAGAGCATCTTCTCCAGCTTTAAGACCATCATTCATTTTATCAATATCATTTTTTAAATTATCTGTTGAAGTTCCAGCTTTTTTTAAGTTTGCAAATTCAGTAGACAAGCGTTTTCTTTCAGATTGAACAAACTCAACATCAACTTGAAGAGTTTTTCTTTGAGCATCTAATTCATTAAATTTAGTTAGATCTAATGTATAACCTCTTTTACTTAAAGCATCAGATACTTCTTGAGGTGATTCTCTCAATAATTTTATATCTAACATCCTATTTTAATTCTCCCAAAGTGAAACCTAAATATGTAAACATTATTGTAAATACAATTGTCATGAATATATATAGAGCAGCCTCTCCAAAGTTTTGATTATTAAACATTTCAAGTGTTTGTATAGAAAAAGCTGACATAGTTGTAAAAGAACCTAGAAAACCAATAACAAAAAAAAGCTGGATTTCAGATTTGATATCAGCAAAAAATCCAAAAAGTAGTCCAACAAAAAAACATCCAAGAATATTTACACTTAAAGTGCCTATATATTGATTAGTTAGAAAATATTTTGAAACAGCCTCAGTTAATAAATACCTGGAAATAGCTCCAAGGGCGCCTCCAGTTCCAATTAATATAATATTCATTAATTTGCTGCTAATTTATCAAACATAATTAGATTCTCTATTTCTAAATTGTCTCTATATTTTAGATAATAAATTTTACTGTTTTTAAACTTTACTTCTATTTGATTATATCCTTCATTTGCTGAAGATTTAATTAAAATAGTGTCTTCGTTGTAATCCAAATCGTAGTTTGCATTGTTAGACGACAGTCCATTTAGAAATATTTCTATTAAAGTATTATTTGAAATTTCTTCTAATTGAATATTAGAGATTTGATCTAATTCTAAGTCTGTAATAACAATTTCTTTTTTAGATAATTCATATTTTTCTTTGAAAGGTGTATCAATATAAAAAATGAGGTTTTCTTGGTCTCTTATAATTCTTCCTTCGCTTTTATCAATTGAGTTTGTATATGGATTTATTGAAGATTGTGTAAAACTTAGGTTAGCCTTCTCTATAGCCTTATTAAATATATTTGTTAAATCATTCGTGAAGGTAAAAGGAGCAAATAAAATCAGTGAAAGGTATATTAATTTCATAAAAGTTAGGTTCTTTTCGGAACAATAACTTCTCTTGATCCATTTGAGCTCATTTCGGTTACTATGCCTGCTTGCTCCATAGTCTCTATTAATCTTGCAGCTCTGTTATAACCAATTCTTAACTTCCTTTGAACAGCAGAAATTGATGCCCGTCTAGAATCAATTACAAAATTGACTGCTTCATCATAAAGCTCATCAGCATCTTCTTCATTGGAACTCTCATTAGACCAACCTGGGATAGGGCCAGTATCCTGAACATCAGAGACAATGCTATCAATGTAATCTGGCTCTGATCTTTTCTTCCAGTCATCAACCACTCTATGCACTTCATCATCTCCTACAAAAGCACCATGAACTCTAACTGGCACACTAACACCTGGAGGAAGATAAAGCATATCACCCCAACCTAACAATTGTTCTGCACCACCTTGATCAAGAATAGTTCTGGAATCTATCTTTGATGAGACTTGAAATCCTATTCGAGTTGGTATGTTTGCTTTTATAAGCCCAGTAATAACATCAACAGAGGGTCTTTGTGTTGCAAGAATTAAATGTATTCCAGCTGCCCTGGCTTTTTGAGCTATTCTTGCGATAAGGTGTTCAACTTTTTTACCTACTAGCATCATCATATCTGCAAACTCATCCACCACTACGACAATAGCTGGAAGTTTTTCAAGAAACACATCTTCATCCTCTGTCAATGGATCTGGAATCTGCTGCCCATTTGCTGCAGCATCTTCTATTTTCTTATTGAAGCCTTGAAGGTTTCTTACCCCCATAATAGACATTAATTTATATCTTCTATCCATCTCAGCAACACACCATCTAAGACCATTTGAAGCATCGGTCATATCTGTTATAACCGGAGTAAGTAAATGAGGAATTCCATCATAAACAGATAATTCAAGCATTTTGGGGTCAATCAAGATTAGGCGAACATCCTCGGGATCAGATTTAAATAATAAACTTAATAACATTGCGTTAACACCAACGGACTTTCCAGATCCAGTTGTTCCAGCAACTAATAAATGAGGCATTTTTGCTAAATCAACCACAACTGATTTACCGGCAATATCATGACCAAGAGCCAAAGAAAGACTTGATGTTGAAGTTTTAAAGGCATTAGAAGAGAGTATTTCAGTAAGACGAACCATTTTTCTATTTGTATTAGGTATCTCTATCCCTACTACAGATTTTCCTTCAATAACTTCAACCACCCTAACGCTACTTACAGCTAAAGATCTAGCAATATCTTGAGCAATATTGGTAACCTTACTTGCTTTTGTACCAGGAGCCAGTTCTATCTCAAATCTAGTAACAACTGGTCCAGGTAAAACTGAGACAACATCAGCAGTTACTCCAAACTCAGCAAGCTTTAATTCTAATAAGCTTGCTAAAGCGCTTAAGTCCTCTTGAGATAAAGACGAGCCATCGTCAAGAGCTCTATCTAAAAGTTCAGTGCTCGGCATTCTAGTTTTTTCATCTTCAGAAATAGGTTTTGAGCTTGTAGAATTTTTGGTAATTGGCTTAGCTTGAGTTGTTATTTTTTCAGGCTCAGGATCTTTTTCAATCTGCTTTACTGGTGCTTTAATTTCAGCTGGTTTTTTTGTAACTGCCGTCTTTGCCTCTTCTTCTTTTAGCCTAGCATTAGCCTCAGATCTTAATTTTTGCTGTTCTCTATATTTTTGAATACCGTTTTTTAATTGTGAAGATAAATTAGCAATAATTGTATTTAATTTCTTTGATGTTAAGAGTAAAAAAGATCCAATTCCATCTAATACTTTGGCCCAACTAAAATTAAATGCTAATGCAAAGGATGGAATCAAAAATAGAATTAAAAATATTAAAGATCCTATTTGACCAAAAATTCCTGATAATGATGTAAAAATTAAATTACCTGTATAGCCACCAGCAGATAATTCAGGAAAGTTATTTCCATCTAAATAAAATTCAAATAATGAACAAGTGCATATAATTGTTGCTACCGATCCCATAAATCTAAAGACAGATTTAGCTCTTGATGAATATTTGTTAGTAAAAAATATTGATTCAACTGAAAGGCTGGCTAAAAGAGCTAAAATTATATATGCAGCAATACCGAAAAGCACAAAAAGCATATCTGAAATCCAAGCACCGAAAGGGCCTCCCATATTTAGGATCTCTTCGCTAGATGAAAAAGAAGAAAAACCTGGATCAGATGAATTATAAGAAATAAGTGCAATAAATATATATAAACATAAGCCCAATAAAGCGAATCCAAGAAAACTCTTAAAGATGCTTTTAGTATATGGAGAATTCATTGTTTAAATATTATTAATATATGATTAATTATATTGGAATTAATCACAATTTGTGGATATTTGAATTATAATTTTGCTACATGAATAATCATAAAAAATTAATAATTCTTGGCTCGGGTCCAGCAGGATATTCGGCCTCAATCTACGCTGCAAGAGCAGGATTAAATCCAGCACTTATTGCAGGCTCACAGGAAGGAGGTCAATTAACTACAACTACAGATGTTGAAAATTGGCCTGGAGATAGTGATGGTCTTCAAGGTCCAGATCTTATGAAAAGAATGAAAGAGCATGCACTTCAGTTTGATGTAGAAATGATTGCTGATCATATTGACTCTGTAGATCTATCAAAGAAACCTTTTATGCTCACTGGTAGTGATTCATATACTGCTGATGCTCTAATTATATCTACAGGTGCAAGTGCAATGTATCTAGGCCTCCCATCTGAAAAAGAATTTCTTGGAAAAGGAGTATCTGCTTGTGCTACATGCGATGGTTTTTTCTATAGAGATCAAGAAGTCTTAGTAATTGGTGGTGGAAATACTGCTCTTGAAGAAGCTCTGTATCTTTCTAGAATCTGCTCTAAAGTGACACTTGTTCACAGAAGAGATGAGTTAAGAGGAGAAAAAATACTTCAAGATAGAGTTTTTGAACAAGAGTCCCTAGGAAAAATAGAAATCTTGTGGAATACCCAATTAAAAGAAGTCCTAGGTGATACTGCTGGTGTGACAGGTGCCCTTCTCGATCAAGATGGAGAAGAAATTAAAAGAGATGTTATGGGAATTTTTATTGCAATAGGTCACAAGCCTAATACGGATATTTTTGATGGGCAGCTAGATATGGACAATGGTTATATTCTTATTCAATCTGGTACAAATGGGTCAGTTACCAAAACAAGTGTTGAGGGTGTATTTGCTGCAGGAGACGTATCTGATCAGATCTATAGACAAGCAGTAACGTCAGCTGGATTTGGCTGCATGGCAGCACTTGATGCCGAGAAGTATCTATCTAAATAGATTTACTGCCCTGCAACCCAATAAAGCGAAGCTACTACAGCAACAACAATAATAATAAATGAAACTTTAGCGTCAGATTTGCTATCTTCATTTGACTCTACATCATCGTAAAAAGTATCAATATCGTCTTTCATATTTTTATTCTCCATGTTTTATAACTATTCTACCAACTTGCTTACCATTTAATATCTTTTCAATCTCATCACTTAGGGCATTTAAACTTATTAATTTTGTTGAATCTTCTAAGTTTACTTTCCATTCTCCTGCAAGCAAATCCCAGATAGATTCTTTAAATTCAATTTCTGATTCTGCAGAATCAATTCCAATCAAAGAAACTCCCCTCAATATAAATGGGAAAACTGAAGTATTTAATTCCATGCCAGCAACATTTCCACATGCAGATACTGAACATTTAGGCGAAGTCATGGAAATAATTTTAGCCAGTATGTCGCCTCCTACAGTATCTACAGCACCTCCATAAATAGACTTGTCTAATGGTCTAATTGGATTTTCCATAAATTCATTTCTAAGCACTACAGCAGAAGCTCCAATTGATTTAAGAAATTCATTTTCAGTGGTCTTACCAGTTATGGCATGAACTTCATAACCAAGCTTATTAAGAATATTTACAGCAACAGAGCCAACTCCTCCTGTTGCACCAGAGACTAATATTGGCTTATTTTTATCTATTCCACTATCAATAATTTTTTTAACCGAAGCTGCGGCAGTTAAACCGGCGGTTCCATAGCTCATCGCTTCTTTCGCTGTTAAATTACTGGGTAGTTTTGCTACCCAATTTGCTGGTACATGTATGATCTCTCCAAATCCACCGTATACGCTCATGCCCATGCTATATCCTGTAACAATAACTTCATCACCAACATGAAACTTGTCAGACATAGATTGAGTAACTTTTCCAACTGCATCAATACCAGGAACAAATGGATAATTTCTTGTTACACCACTTTTGGGGCCAGAGGCTGATAAAGCATCCTTGTAATTTAGTGACGAGTATTCAACATTAATTATTAAGTGATTATCTTCAATTTCAGGTGTACTTATTGTTTGTATAGACCCTTTATAGGCACCTTCTTTTTCTTCAATTAAGTAACCTTGATATTTACTCATCGTGGTGTCATTCTCATACCTGAATCAATTCTTATAGTTTCACCATTCAAATATGCATTTGAAACAATATGAGCAGCAAGGTCTCCATACTCTGCTGGAATACCAAACCTATGAGGAAATTGTGTTGAGTCTAATAAAGGTTGTCTAACTTTATCTGGAGCTAGTTGCATTAAAGGAGTATCAAAAATACCCGGGGCAATAGTACAAACTCTAATATTATGTCTTGCAAGATCTCTTGCAGCAGTCAAGGTTAAACCTATCACACCTGCTTTAGAAGCGCTGTATGCAGATTGACCAATTTGTCCTTCATAGCCAGCAACAGATGCTGTATTAATTAATACACCTTTCTCACCTTTTTCATCAGGTTCATTTTTGTCCATCAACTCAGCAGCTAGTCTCATTACATTAAAGGTACCAACTAAATTTAAATCAATTATAAATTTAAAATGATCTAATGGATGGGGAGCTTCCTTTCCAATTATCCTTGCACCATAACCTGTACCAGCACAATTAACAGCTACATGAAGAGCTCCAAATTTCTCTTTAATACCTGCAATTGCATCCATAACTGGCTGTTCTTCCATAACATTAGTTAAAAAATATTGAACATTCTCTTCACCTAATGCGGCTTGAACTTCTTTAGCATTGTCTTCATTTAAATCAAGAATGGCTACTTTTGCTCCTTCGGCAACAAACTTTTCAACAGTAGCTCTTCCAAGACCAGAAGCACCGCCTGTAACAAGCGCAACTTTATTATTTAAATCCATATTAACTCCATAAAAACTTAGACAGGAATTATAACCATTAACTTATATATGAAAAGAGTTTGAGCAAAAACCTTTTGGCACGAAAATTGCTATAACCAAGGTAGAACTTAATTTTAATTAAAAGGAGATAACAAATGAATAAATTTTTAACTGTTCTACTTACAGGCTTTATTGCAGTTCCTAGCTTTGCTGGTGTAAGTGCAAATGTTGCTTTTGCTACAGACTATATCTGGAGAGGAATGACACAAACTGGTGGAGATCCAGCAATCAGTGGCGGTTTTGACTACGCTAATGATGGTGGTTTCTATGTAGGTATCTGGGGTTCAAATGTTGGATTTTCTGAAGATGCTTCTGGTGATTTAGGTGCTGGTAGTGAGTTAGATTTCTACTTTGGCTACGGCTTTGAAACCGAAGCAGGTCTAGGTATAGATATTAGCTATGTTGATTTCATGTATCCAGGTGCTACTTCTCTTGATTTCCAAGAAATTGGCGTAGCTTTAAGTTATGGAGATTTTGGTGTTGGTTATTATTCAGGACAAGATGGTGCACCAGACTATATGGATCTTTCCTATAGCATGGGAGATTTTTCAGTCTCATATGGTGATTACGATACTTACGGAACTAACTATGCATTAGGTTATGGATTTGCATGTGGTGAATATGATTGTGGATTAACATATTCAGATTTTAGTTCTGACTCTGTTGATTTAATGGATGAAGATGCACTTGTATTTTCTGTTTCTGCAAGCTTTTAATTGCTGAATTAATTTTCCCCCTATTATGAAATTAATAACCGCAATTATTAAACCTTTTAAACTTCAAGAAGTTAAAGAAGCATTAGTTGATGCTGGAATTGAAGGCTTAACTATCTCTGAAGTTAAAGGTTATGGAAGACAGAAAGGCCATACAGAAATGTATAGAGGTGCTGAATATTCAGTAGATACATTACCAAAAATAAAACTTGAAATCCTAACAGACGATTTTGAAACTGTAATTAAAGTAATTTCAGAATCAGCTAATACTGGAAAAATTGGTGATGGAAAAATATTTGTAACTAACGTCGAAGACGTAATAAGAATCAGAACCGGACAAACTGGTTCTGAGGCTATTTAAAGGAGAAATACTATGGAAGAAATAAAATTTGCATTAGATACTTTTTATGCCGTAATGGCTGGTGCTTTAGTAATGTGGATGGCAGCAGGTTTTACTATGCTTGAAGCGGGTCTTGTACAAAAAAAGGATGTATCTGAAATTGTAACGAAAAATTTAGGTCTATATTCGATTGCCTCAATCATGTATTTGGTATGTGGTTTTGCTTTAATGTATTCAGGAGACAGTTACCTTAGTGGGCTTTTTCCAAAAATAGGATCTTCGTGGACATTATCAGCTGCAACAGAAGCTGAGCCTATGTTGTATGGAGCATCAGGATCGGTTGCTGGCGGTGATTTTGTAGGCTACTACTCCCACCAAGCTGACTTCTTTTTTCAAGTTGTATTTGTTGCTACTGCTATGTCAATAGTATCAGGTGCAGTTGCTGGAAGAATGAAGCTAATACCATTTTTCTTATTTGCTATTGTTTTAACTGGTTTTATCTACCCTACTCAAGGTTTTTGGAACTGGGGTGGTGGATTTGCATCAATGGGTATTTCATATTCTGATTATGCAGGTTCCGGAACAGTGCATTTGTGCGGAGCTGCTGCTGCTTTAGCAGTTGTAACAGTTCTTGGACCAAGAAAAGGAAAATATAACTACGATGGTTCTGTAAATCCTATGCCTGGATCAAATATTCCTATGGCTGCGCTTGGTGCCTGGATTCTTTGGTTAGGATGGTTTGGATTCAATGGCGGCTCAGAACTTAAGGTATCTGAAGTTAGCAGTGCGACTGCGGTAAGCCAAGTATTTTTAAATACCAATATGGCTGCAGCCGGTGGTGTTGTTGCTGCACTGATGTTGAGTCTTTTTAGAACTGGCAAGATGGATGTAACAATGGCTATAAATGGTGCTATTGCCGGATTGGTTTCAATTACTGCCGATCCTTTAAGCTCATCTGCTGGTAGCGCTGTTCTCGTTGGAGCAATTGGTGGTGCAATTGTTTATTTCTCTATTCTCTTCTTAGAGAAACGAGGTATTGATGATCCTGTAGGAGCTATTTCTGCTCATGGTATTGTGGGTATATATGGTGTTCTAATTGTTACTTTGACTGGTGGAGCTGATTTTGTTGGCCAACTTACCGGTGTTGTTTTAATTGCTACTTTCACATATGCAACAAGTTTTGCAGCTATTTATTTAATAAATATGTTGCTGCCAATAAGAGCAACTGATGAAGAGCAATTTGAAGGACTTGATGTTTCTGAGATAGGTGTAGAAGCTTATCCAGAATTTAAGTAATTTAAGTTATGGTTAATTTGTGTTGCTCCCCTATGCAAATTAACCATTCTTAAATTTTTCTAGAAAAGAGTTATTTATAATCACACTCCCCCCCTAAGATTATATTTAACTCTTTTCATTTATACCTCCCTTTACCTTTTTCAATAAAAAATTATTACATTCATTAATTGTGCATAAATTATATAAACATTTGGCATATGAATTGCATATAAAATTATAAGTGCAACAATCAGGGGGATATATGAAATTAGTAACTGCAATTATTAAACCTTTTAAACTCGATGAAGTTAGGGAATCTTTAACAAAATCAGGAGTTGAAGGTTTAACTATTTCTGAAGTTAAAGGTTATGGAAGACAGAAAGGCCATACAGAAATGTATAGAGGTGCTGAATACTCAGTAGATACATTACCAAAAATAAAACTTGAAATTCTTACAATGGATACTGAAAAAGTTATATCTGCCATTGTTGAATCAGCTAATACTGGAAAAATTGGTGATGGAAAAATATTTATAACTAATGTAGAAGACGTAATAAGAATTAGAACTAGTGAAACTGGCTCCGAGGCCATTTAAAGGAGATATTATGACAATTAAAAAAATATTAATGGCTTTTTTATTTGCTGCTTTTACCCCAGCAATTGTTGCTCAAGAATTAAATTCTGGAGATACTTCATGGATTTTGACATCTACCGCTCTAGTGCTTTTTATGACACTGCCTGGTTTAGCTTTATTTTATGGCGGGCTCGTAAGATCTAAAAATGTTTTATCTGTTCTGATGCAGTGTTTTGCAATAGCATGTTTGATATCTGTATGTTGGGTTGTTTATGGATATAGTTTAGCCTTTAAAGGTGAAGGTCTTTATATTGGAGATTTAAGTGCATTATTTTTAAATGGTGTAGAGAGAGATTCCATGTCAGGCTCTATTCCGGAATCATTATTTATAATGTTCCAGATGACCTTTGCAATAATTACACCAGCTTTGGTTGTTGGTGCATTTGCTGAAAGGGTTAAATTTGGTGCAATTTGTATCTTTTCAGTTCTTTGGTTCACTTTTGTGTATTTGCCAGCTTGTCATATGGTTTGGGGAGGTGGATTCCTTGGAAATGCTGGAGTAATAGATTTTGCTGGTGGATTAGTAGTTCATACTACTTGCGGGGTTGGTGCTCTTGTTGCAGCCATCATGCTAGGAAATCGCAAAGGTTTTCCAGGCAACCCTATGCCGCCTCATAATAGAACTATGGTTATGATAGGTGCTTGCATGCTATGGATTGGATGGTTTGGTTTTAATGCAGGAAGTGCTGTTGCAGCTGATTCAAGTGCCAGCATGGCTATGTTAGTTACACATATAAGCGCTGCAGTAGGTGCTTTAACTTGGATGAGTATTGAATGGGTTAAGCAAGGTAAAGCTACTATGATTGGTATAGCTACAGGTATGGTTGCTGGCTTAGCAACAATAACACCAGCTGCAGGAAGTGTTGGTCCAGCTGGTGCTTTATTAATTGGTGTTATGGCTGGATATATTTGTTTTTATGCAACTCAAGCGATTAAAGGATATTTTTATATTGATGACTCATTAGATGTTTTTCCAGTTCATGGAGTTGGAGGAATGCTTGGCATCGTTATGATAAGTTTTCTTGGATCTCCTGATGGATTT
>Ga0209631_10000537_pt1 | contig 51890 bp, 93 predicted proteins | sample COG_08_FD_184752 | JGI IMG/M metagenome (GOLD analysis project Ga0209631, IMG submission 184752) | Pelagic Microbial community sample from North Sea - COGITO 998_met_08 (SPAdes) (version 2) | ecosystem: Environmental > Aquatic > Marine > Neritic zone/Coastal water | place: Helgoland, sampling... | reverse complement strand
GATTGGGATGGAGAAATTGCACAGAACTCTGCTAATGTAGATTCTGCTTTCTCTGATACCGAAAATCGTTCTACTGGTATTCTTCGTAATTCAATCAATCGTCAAAGTACAATTGGATTAATTTCTAAGTTGAACTATGATGTATCAGATGAACTTGAAGTTCAGATTGGTATTGATTGGAGAACTGCTGGTATTGAACACGCTCGTGAGGTTCGTGATTTATTAGGTGGAGACTACTATGTAGACTATGCCGATGATAACGCACCTGATGGTAAGAAAGTTGGGTTAGGTGATATTATCGCTTATCACAATGAAACCACAGTTGATTGGTTTGGTGCTTTCTTACAAGGTAAGTATGATACTGAAAAAATTAACTTGTATGGTATGGGTGGAATATCCACTATTGGTTATACCTATCAAGACCATTTCTCAGTTGAAAAAGAAGTTGTTGAGGCTGATGCTATTACTACTTTCCAAGTGAAAGGCGGTGGTAGATATAATCTTGATGATAGACTATCAGCATTTGCTAATATTGGGTATCTTCAAAAACCACCAATTCTTGACAATGTAATTGATTATGATGGAAATGTATCTTCAGATCCAGGTAATGAGAAATTTACATCTATGGAAATCGGTGGAGAATATAATAGTGATTTAGTTTCTATCAAAGGTAGTTACTATAACACTAAGTGGAATGATAGAAACCTAACTAAGTCGGTAACGACTGGTCAAGGTGATTCAGGAGACTCTGATATTATTTATCTTACTGGTGTAAACCAAAGTCACTCTGGTGTCGAAGTTGAGTCTAAAGTTGCTCTACACGAAATGGTTGATGTAGATTTCGTTGTAAGTTTTGGTGACTGGTACTTTGATGGCGATGCTAAAGGTGATTACACAGAGATGGAATACAATGATGACAATCAAGTCATTGGTCAGACATCTACTGAGTATCAATATGCTCTAAGCAATCTAAAGGTTGGTGATATGCCACAGACATCTTATGTTGGTGGTCTTACACTAAAGCCAATTGAAGGTTTACGTGTACAGGGTCTTTACAAATGGTATGATAATCATTATGCTGATTGGAGTCCTGATTCTCGTGAGGTTGACGGTGAGGATGTAGATAGAGCACAAGTATGGAAAACTCCATCGTATGGTAAGTTAGACATGCATTTATCTTACAAACTGCCAGAAATTGCTGGGTTGAATATGACTATTAGTGGTCATGTATTCAATGTTCTTGATGATGTATATGTTCAAGATGCAGTTGATAACAGTCAGTACAATGGGTATGGTGATAAACTTCACTTAGCTCATAACGCTGAAGTATTTCTTGGTTCTCCAAGACACTTCAACTTAGGACTATCTGTTAATTTCTAAATGATAAACTTGGGGGGATTTATTTCCCCCCATTATCTAAAAAAGACTTGACTTTTAGCATAATTCTTTGTAGCTTTAAGTATTGAAAATGGGGATTTTATATCCTATAACAATCGGAGTTAGTTATATACCAAAATTTATATTACGACAATAAAAAAAGAAAGGTTCATATTTGGGACGATGAGCTTGGGTACTACAATATCCCTTATCAATCTTACGCTTATGTAAAAGATAGAAATGGAACTCATATATCTCTATATGGGGACAAACTAAAAAAGGTTACTAGATTTCAACCAGGCACACCTAATTTATTTGAATCAGATGTACCACCAGAAACTCGTGTATTGGTTGATAAGTATACTGAATCAGAAGAGTTATCCAAAGGACATAAAATATTTACACTTGATATTGAGGTAGAGGTTACAGATGGTTTTCCAGACTATCGTAATGCTACTAATAAAATTACTTCTATAGCAGTACACCTATCATCTACAGATACATACTATGCTTTTGTATTAGATGAAAAAAAGAAACTAAGATTAAAATCAAAGGATAATATGATAATCGAATCCTTTGAAAATGAATTAGATTTATTTAAACGCCTGATGGAAGTCTATTTAGATGATGCTCCTACTATTATTACTGGTTGGAACATAGACACATTTGATATGCCATACCTATATAATAGAATGGTGGTTGTTGCTGGAAAGGATATAGCTGATTTAATTTCACCGATACGAATTGTAGAGTGGAACAAGCATCGTAAAAGATTTATGTTTGCTGGTGTTAGTTGTTTAGATTACTATTCGTTATACAGACTATTTACTTACACCCAGCTATCATCTTATAGATTAGATGCTGTTGCTGAATTTGAATTGGGTGATAAAAAAATAGAATATACTGGCACACTAAATGATTTATACGAAAACGATATAGATAAGTTTGTAGAATATAACATTCATGACGTGAGGCTGGTAAAGAGGATGCATGATAAATTAGACTTCATTGATATGGCTAGAGGTGTATGTCACGTAGGTCATGTTCCTTATGAAGATGTTTATTTCTCATCAAGATATTTAGAAGGTGCTATTTTAGTTTATCTAAAGAACTTAGGAGTAGTTGCTCCAAATAAACCACCAAGACCTAAGTCGTTAGATGATGGAGAAAAGTTTGCTGGTGCTTATGTTCAACCACCACAAAGAGGAAAGCATGATTGGGTATTTGATTTAGATATTACATCTATGTATCCATCAGTTATTATGTCTCTAAATGTTTCGCCTGAAACAAAGATGGGTAAACTTACAGGTTGGAATGCTAAAGAATTTATGAAGGGTACTAAGAAAACTTATACTCTTATGTCAGGTGAAAAAGAGATGGGTAAACTTACTGAAACAGAACTAAAGGATTTCTTTGAGAACAACAAAGTTTCAGTATCTTCAAATGGTGTTCTATATCGTAGTGATAAGAAAGGATTGATTCCAGCTCTATTAGAAAAATGGTTTGATACTCGTGTGGAGTATAGACGCTTGATGAAGAAGTTCGGTGATGCTGGTGATGAAGAAAAGTACACATACTTCAAAAGTCGTCAGCTAATACAAAAGGTTGTACTAAACTCTCTCTATGGTGTATTAGGTTTGCCAGTATTTAGGTTCTATGACTTAGATAATGCTGAGGCTACAACACTTACTGGTCAAGAACTGATAAAATTTACTAAAGAGATTGGTAATCATTTTTATAATAATGAACTTGAAACTGATAAGGACTATTGTATTTATATCGATACTGATTCGGTTTTCTATTCAGCACTTCCATTGGTAAAGAAGCGATTTCCTAATATTGATTATGACAGTGAAACTCTAATGAGTAAGAGGATATTAGATGTTGCTGATGAGATACAGACTTACCTAAATAAATCTTATGATTACTTCGGTAAGAAGTTTTTGAACTTAGATAAACATAGGTTTGAGATAAAGCAGGAGTTGATAGCTAAGTCAGGTTTGTTCATTGTGAAGAAACGATATGGTATGAAGATTATCAATGACAATGGAGTAAAGGTAAACAAACTGCATGTAAAAGGTTTGGACTTAGTTCGTAGTAACTTTCCAAAGGCTATGGGTGAACTACTGAAGAGTGTGTTGGAAGATATTCTGGCTACTGTTCCAAAAGAAAAGATTGATGAAAGAATTATAAACTTCAAAGAATCTATGAAACTATTAGACTTTGATAGGATAGCAATGCCAACTGGTGTAAAGAATCTGAAGAAGTATAGTGCTGGTAAGAATGGTCACTTTACAAATTTCGCAAAAGGTTCTCCGGCACATGTAAAGGCTGCTATAAATTACAATGACTTATTAGGTCACTTTGGTTTGGGTAAACAATTTGAAAAGATAAACGAAGCTCAAAAAATAAAATGGGTATATCTAAAACAAAATACATTAGCTATGGAATCCTGTGGATATAAAGGGTATGAAGATCCTCCACAAATTATTGAATTTATAAAGACATATATTGACCATAAAAGAATGTATACTCAAATGTTAGAGAAAAAGATAATGATGTTTTATGAATCTCTAAAATGGGATGTTCCAGTAAATAAAAAGACATCATTGGAAAGATTTTTTTGATTTTGACAAATAACTTTGATATATATGTATATATCATATTAACAAATAAGGAGTAAAAAATAATGAATAAAGTCTCTATAACACGTTTCATTGAAAAATACTATCTGAGTGGAAACTGTTCATCAGTTGTACTAAAGAGTGATGGGAATAAACTATCTACTCGTTTTATAACTGGTGATAAGAATTTACTTGGAGAGTTATCTATGGATAATTTTTCATTTGATTCGGTTGAAATGGGTGTTTATAACACAGAACAATTGGTGAAGTTACTTTCAGTACTAAATGATAAAATTAGTATTGATTTGATGAAAGCTGGTGAGAAGGCTGTATCACTAAAAGTATCAGATAGTAAATCAGATGTAAACTATATGCTTTCTGATTTATCTGTTATAAATCAAGCACCTAATATGAAAAGTGTTCCTGATTTTGAACTAAAGATAAAAGTCGATAAGTCTTTTATGAGTAAGTTTATATCAGGCGTATCTGCTCTTCCTGATGCTGGTAATTTTACTGTATTATCATCCGATGATGAGTGTAAGATAGTTATTGGGTACGCAGAGATGAACACTAATAGGGTTACTATTCCTGTTGAAACAGAACAACTATCTAAAATAGAAAATGTTGCTTTCAGTTCCAATCTATTGAAAGATGTTCTAACTGCTAATAAAGAGTGTGAAAGTGCTACACTTGAGATTTCGTCAAAGGGGCTTGCTAGAATACAATTCAAAGTAGATGACTATGATGCTTTGTATTATTTAGTAGCTGAGACGAATGACTAAATGGAATCGTATGTAGATAAATCAAGAGTATCTATCAGGCCAATCGATAAACGAATAGCCAGAGATATGATTGAGAAGAATCATTATAGTGGGAGACTATCTTCTTGTAGGTATCCTTTGGGGTTATTTTACGAAGAAGATAGTCAACATCAATTTTTTGATAAGAATGAAAAATTAATTGGTGTGGCTTGCTATGGTTTTCCTGTTGGAAGAAGAGTTGTCGGTTCTATATTTTCAGAAGAGGTTATACAGAATAAAAATATTTTGGAACTTACTAGATTATTCATACACGATGGGTATGGAAAGAATATAGAATCACTGGCAATATCTTTATCTTTCAAATGGATGAAAGAGTTCGCAGAGAATATAAAGGTTCTAATCTCATACGCAGATCCAGAGCAGAGTCATGATGGTGCTATCTATCAAGCCACTAATTGGATATACCAAGGATGTGGTGATTTTCAGTTAGCACCTACATACTCATTGAGAGTAAATGAGGATGATGATTGGATGCATAGTAGAAGTGTGTATTCTAAATATGGTTCAGCTGCACCAGAGAATCTAAAGAAAGCAATTGGAAGAGACTTTTGGTTGAAGAAAGAAGCTAGTAAACATAGATACATTTATTTTCTTGGTAATAAAAGAGAAAATAGACACTTCAAAAAAATGATGAAACATCCGATGATGGATTATCCTAAGAATTATGTACATGATGTTACAATAACTAAAATAACAGTGGAAAATAACAAATGGAAAGATTAGAACATAGTTTATGGGTTGAGAGATATCGCCCAACAAAATTAGAAAACTATATTGGTAATGAACATCTAAAGAGTAAGGTAGATGTTTATTTGAAAAGTGGTGATATGCCACATTTATTATTATTTGGTAAGGCTGGTACTGGTAAAACCACATTAGCAAAGATGTTGGTAAATAGCATAGAATGTGATTATCTATATATAAATGCTTCAGATGAGAATAGTGTAGATACAGTTCGTAATAAGGTTCGTAACTTTGCTTCTACAATTGGATTCAAAGATATGAAGATAATAATATTAGATGAGTGTGATTACATTACACCTAACGCTCAAGCCGCTTTGCGTAACCTTATGGAGACTTTCTCTAAACATTGTAGGTTCATATTGACTTGTAACTTTGTAGAAAGAATAATTGATCCGATACAAAGTCGCTGTCAATCATTTCAGATTGTACCACCATCAAAGAAAGAAGTTGCTGTTCATCTCAACAATATATTGAAAGAAGAAGAAGTTGCTTGTAAGATGGATGATGTCGTTAGCTTGGTAAATGCGGGGTATCCTGATATCCGTAGAGTTATAAATTCTGCTCAAAGGCAAGTGGTAGATGGTTTGTTAGTTATCGATGAACAGGCATTGATGGAGAATGATTATAAACTAACATTGATTGAAATATTGAAAAATGATAATAAGAAGGATGCTTTCAAAAAGATAAGAAAGTTATTAGCAGACAGTCAAGTTACTGATTTCTCTGATGGATTCAGGTTGTTATATGATACGTTAGATGACTGGGCTAGTGGACATACTGCTGAATCAATTTTAGTATTAGCAGAAGGGCAGCGAGATGATATAGTCGTAGTGGATAAAGAGATAAACTTTATGGCTACAATGGTAAAATTATTAACAATAATAAAATAGGAGTACGAATGTATTACGAAGTACAAGTTATGTTTGTAGAGGAGATACAGACAAAGAATGGTGTAAAAGAAAAAAAAGTAAGACGCAATTATCTTGTTGATTGTGATGCTGTTAGTGTAGCTGAAGCAAAGATAAATGAATATCTAAAGGATAGCCCATCCATATTTGAAGTAAAGGTTGTAAAAGAGTCTAGAATATTAGAGGTAATATAATGAGTATGAAGCCAATGAAACCTATAGGTGGAAATCAACAACAACAGGTTACTGTTGATTTGTCACAAGCAGAAAATATTGTATGTAAATGTGGTAATTATTCTTACATACAAAGCTACTTCCTAAAGAGAATATCAGCACTAATGTCTCCGACTGGTCAAGAAGCTATAGTACCTGTTCAAGTATTTAGTTGTGGTAATTGTGGAGAGGTATTTGCAGATGGCAAAGACAAAAGCTCTGAAGGCTAAATCACTATTTGACCACATAAAACAAATAACTGATCATCAAAAGCCAAATTATTGGAATGATATATCCGATGAAGATAAAAAGTCTTGGTCTAATTATATGGTGAATCGCTTTCTATCTATGAAGGTGGATTGGATAGACATAGTGAATGAGGTTCAAAAGTATAATTTAGAGCCTGAAATTGTGTATAAACTATATACTAATATTTTTCCAAAGGGGAGACAATGGCTAAAATATATCAAAGGAGATAAGAAAATGAAGTATCCAAAATGGGTTTATGAAATAATTGCTAAGGATATGCAAGTAAGTATAAAACAAGCAGTATCTGCTGTCGAAGTATTAGAAATGACTGCTGGTGGGCAAACAGAGATAGCTGATGTACTATTCAAATATGGTACAGAAGAAAAAGAAGTAAGGAAGCTAGGACTTATATAGTGTCTGTAAGGGATTTTGCTGTAGAGGAAATACCTAGAAAATCCTTAGTTCAATTTATAGAGAAGTACCATTACTCACATAATGTAAATGGTGTACAATCTTTATATCACTTTGGGTTATATGGTGAGGGTACGTTTGGGTTACCAAAAATGATTGGGGCTATGATGTACGCACACCCATCAATGCCAGCAACTGCTGAAAAGTATAATCCAATCAATCCAAATAGATGTTTAGAACTAAGAAGATTGTGTTGTATCGATGACACACCAACCAATACAGAAAGTTACTTTATAGGTAAGACTCTTAGATGGCTAAAACAAAATACTGATAAAGAAGTTGTAGTTTCTTTTGCTGACCAACACCATGGACATTCAGGTGTAATATATAAAGCTAGTAACTTTGATTATTTAGGAGAAACTGCTGGTGCTAGAGTATTGATAGTTGATGGTAAAGAAATGCATAGTAGGTCTATGAATCAAATACACAGACCATATAGCAGAGAAATAAAAAGACGATACGATGCTGGCGATGAAAATATATTTTGGAAGAAGAGAAAACCAAAACATATTTATACTTACTATCTAAATAAAAAAATCAAAAGACAAATAAAAAAGCTTGACTTATACAGTAAAAATGTGTAAGATCATGCATGGAAAATGAGGAATACATGAAGAATATAAAAGAATCAAAAAGTGTATCTTATACAGAAGAGCATCCTATAGTCGAACAGATGGAGAAAGAATGGCCTGAAATGACTAAAGAGTTCCGTAGGTTACAAAGAGAGCAATACGAATTGTTTCTAAAAAAGCAACATGATTATGGTCCTGGTAATATTTCCGTAGGAACACAATTACAGACCGAAGAAGAAGTACATCTAGCACTTACTGGTTTATGGTTTCGTATGAACGATAAAATACAAAGACTAAAAACTTTACTAATGAGTGGTAGAGATAATGCAGTACAAGGTGAACCAATGGAAGATGCTTACTTAGATGTATCTAACTATGGTATTATGGCTACAATCGTAAAGAATGGTAAGTGGGGTAAGTAGTGTATAAATATGAATGTAAAGCTGGAGTATATGAATCGGATACTCTATTTGGTTTGCTGTGGGAGATGTTTACACATAGACTATGGCATTTTAGAAAACACGGAAAGTGGATGGACTAATGAAAAGAATAAGTTATAGTCAATATTCAATGTGGGCACAATGTCCCCATAGATGGAAAACAGCGTATGTGGATGGACACAGAGAGTTTACAGAGAGTATACATACACTCTTTGGAACTTCGATGCATGAAGTAATACAAACATATTTGCATGTAATGTATACAGAGACTGCTAAAAAGGCCGATTCGTTGGACTTAGAAGATTTGTTGAGAGTGAGAATGAAGAAGAACTTTGAGTCTGCTCTCAAGCAAAATGGTGGTGAGATGTTTTGTACTGAAAAGGATATGGTGGAATTTTATGTGCATGGTACAGAAATATTAGATTTTCTAAAGAAGAGGAGAGGACAATATTTCAGTAAAAAGGGATATGAGTTACTGGGAATTGAAGTCAAGTTAGACTATGATATGCCAAATAATATAAAGTTTATTGGATACTTAGATATTGTTATCAAAGATACTGTAAGAAATGTAATCAAAATATATGATATCAAAACATCTACTATGGGTTGGAACAAGTGGCAAAAAGCTGATAGAAATAAAACAGACCAACTATTGTTGTATAAGCAATTTTATTCTAGACAATATGATCATCCATTAGATAAAATAGAAGTTGAATACTTTATTGTAAAGAGAAAGTTATATGAGAACTTAGACTTTCCACAAAAGAGAGTTCAGAAGTTTGTACCTGCTAATGGTAAACCATCGATAAATAAAGTTGTACAAAGATTAGATTCTTTTCTTAAAGAATGCTTTACTCCTGAAGGAGAATATAATATTGAACATACTTATAGTAAAGAGGCGTCAAAGAAAAATTGCAAGTGGTGTGATTTTAATCAAACCGATTTATGTGACGCGGGAGTAAAATAATGCATAAAGTATCTTTACGAATGAAACTATCAGAATTTATTAATACTGATCATGAAGCACTAATAATGAACTACATAGATACCTGCCATATTAGATTGCCGTTCTTTCTAAACTTTTGGTGTAATGAGGGCGAAATAGATGTAGATACAATACAAAGATTTGCTGATGATAATAAAGATAAATTACATATCAGAACAGTTATAAAATCTACGCCAATGTTAGGTGCTAATGATTTTATATGGTATGATATAATAAAAAAAGACGATGATACTCAAATGGGAGATGGTAGAAGATTTGTACATAACTACACAGCACCTGAAGAGCTGATAGGATGTCTGAAATCATTTTCTGATTGTGCTGTATTTTGCTCTGGCGAAAAACCAAAAAAACAAAAAAGGAATGACTATGAAAGTAGCAATAGTAGGCAGTAGAAAGTATACTAATCGTAGAAAAATTCAAGAGTTCGTTTTCAAACTAAAACAAAAGTGGGGTAATGAATTAGAGGTTGTAAGTGGTGGACAAGTAGATGGGGCTGATGGGTATGCTAAAAAGTATTCTTTAGAGTTCGATGTAAATTACTCAGAGTTTCCACCAAAACATTATCAATATAATCAGCACTGTGTTTTAGAAAGTTATAACTATGGTAGGAAATATGCTACTTGGCATTACCACCATAGAAATAAACAGATAGCTGAATATTGTGATGTAATGGTTGCTTTCTTACCAAAAGATGTGGTTTCAAAGGGTACTGAAAGTGCTTTGCATGAAGCTACAAAAAGAGAAAAAAAAGTTGTAATAATAAATTAGTTTCGTATATTTATATATATGTATATAAACGGAGAAAGTTATGAATAACGTAAAACTAACTACCGTAAAGTTGTTGAATGATTTATATAAAAAATTTAAAATATCAAATTTAGAAGATAACTTTACTTTACAAAAGCTTGTCAATAGGTCTATGGACTTATATGTGAAAGATGAGACATTCAAAAAAACAATAGTCGAGTGGGAAAATTTAAAACCAAGTGGGAGTAGATTATAATGAAAGATTTAGAGAATGTATTAAATTCTATGATAAACTTATTATCATCAATAGAATCAAAGTTGTCAAAAATTGAAGCAAAATTAGAACCAGCTAAAAAAAAGAAAGTAACAAAGAAAAAAGAGGTTTTGCATGGCTAAGAAAAAGATTCTATTATTAGCAGATGATTTGAGAATGCATAGTGGTATTGCTACTATGTCTCGTGAGTTTGTGATAGGGACTCTACAACATTATGATTGGGCTCAAGTTGCTGGAGCAATAAAACATCCCGATGAGGGAAAGATTGTTGATATGGCTGAATCATTAGAAAAAGAAATGGGTATAAAAGATAGCTATCTTAGATTATATCCTGTTAGTGGTTATGGAAATCAAGATATGCTCAGACAGGTTATGCATTTAGAAAAGCCAGATGCTATACTCCATTACACAGACCCTAGATTTTGGGACTGGTTGTATCAAATGGAGCATGAGATAAGACAAGAAATTCCTATTTTCTATTATAATATATGGGACGACTTACCTTATCCAAAATGGAACGAACCATTCTATGAGTCTTGTGATTTGATTATGAATATCAGTAAACAAACTCATAATATAGTACAGAAGGTATGTACAAATAAACCAAGAACAGATTGGGACTCTACCTACATACCACACGGAATAAACGAAAATAAGTTTTTCTCAATTGATTCTGCTCATAAAGAGTATAAAAAGTATTTGGACTATAAGAAGAAAGTCACTATGGGTAAAGACTATAAATACATAGTATTTTGGAACAATAGAAATATTCGAAGAAAACTACCAGGTGATGTTATAATGGCTTACAAACATTTTTGTGATATGTTACCAAAGAAAGAAGCTGAAAAATGCTTATTGGTAATGCACACATCACCCAAAGACCCAAATGGTACAGATTTACCAGCAGTAGTTGAAGCAATTTGTTCGGAATATGATGTTATATTCTCACATTCAGGACTAAGTGATATGGAGTTATGTTATTTATATAATATGGCTGATGTTACAATCAATATGGCTTCCAATGAGGGCTTTGGTTTAGGAACTGCTGAATCTTTGATGTGTGGTACGCCAATATCAGTAAATGTTACAGGTGGGTTACAAGACCAATGTGGATTTAGATATAAAGATAAACTTATAACATATAAAGATTATGATTGGATTGAAACTTTACATGACGATAAGAAATGGAAAGACAATGATGATTTGAGTTGGGGCGAGTGGTGTAAACCAGTATGGCCATCCAATCGAAGTTTACAAGGTTCAATACCAACGCCATATATTTTTGATGACAGACCAAAAGCAGAAGATTTTGCTGATGCTCTAAAAGAGTGGTATGATATGGGAGATAAAGAAAGACAAAGATGTGGTAAGTTAGGTCATGAATTTGTTATGAGTGACGATGCTAGTATGTCAGCAACTGCTATGTCTAACTTATTTATAGAACATATGGATAACGCATTAGATAAATGGACACCTCGTAGTAGATACGAGATGCACAAAGTATAGGAACTAAATATGAAAAAACTAATAAAAAATATATTAGATAAATATAATACTGGTAGGAAAAGGGTAAGTAATGAAGATTTAGCTAATCTGATTGTTGCTCATATAAATGTCGGCATAGATGGTAAAAAGGGTTGGTATTTAGATATGAGTGATTTAGATGGAAAGTATGATAGAAGCAAAGAAATGATAAAAGAGTTTGGGGGTTAGATGAAGCCATTATTATTAGTTACAGGACCTGTTGCTACAAGAAGTGGATATGGTTCACATAGTAGAGATATAGTTAGAAGTTTGATAGCTATGGATAGGTTTGATATCAAAATAAATTCTATGAGATGGGGTAATTGTCCATTGAATGCTTTGAGTGCAAATGATGTTGAGGATAAGAAAATTATCGATTTGATACTCACAGAACAAAAGTTAGAAAGACAACCTGAAATTCATATCCATATTAGTGTCCCAAATGAATTTCAGCCAATAGGTAAATACAACATAGGAATTACTGCTGGTATAGAAAATACTCTTCCTAAACCAGAGTGGATAGAGGGTCTGAACAGAATGGACTTAAATTTAGTACCATCAAAATTTGTAAAGGATGGATTTGAAAAGGTCGAGTATGAGAAGATAGATGAAAAAAGTAAGCAGAAAGTAGGAATAGTAAAGCTTACTAAGCCAATGGAAGTTTTGTTTGAAGGTACTGATACTTCAATCTATAAAAAAACAAATAAGTTTTCTGAATATCTTTTGGAGAAGATGGATAAAGTAGAAAACGATTGGAACTTTTTATTTGTTGGTCATTGGTTACAAGGTAATTTTGGGCATGACAGAAAAGATTTGAGTATGCTACTAAAAGTATTCTTAGAGACATTCAAAAATCAAAAGAATGCTCCAGGACTAATACTAAAAACAAGTGGTGCTACATTTTCTGTTACAGATAGAAAGCAGATGATTGATAAAATTAATATGATAAAAGATGATGTTGGTAGAGACAGTATATTACCTAATGTTTATCTGTTGCATGGTGACTTGGAAGATGAAGAAATGAATGGGCTGTATAATCACCCGAAAGTAAAAGCTCATATTACATTTACGCATGGAGAGGGATTTGGAAGACCATTGTTAGAAGCTAGTATGTCTGAAAAGCCTGTTGTTGCTTCTGCTTGGAGTGGTCATGTAGACTTCCTAAACAAACAACATTCAGTATTGCTACCAGGCGTACTAACTGATGTGGACGAATCGTCATTACCAAAAGAAATGTTGGTAAAGGGCGCTCAATGGTTTACTGTAAACTATCAACAGGCTGCTAGGTATATAAATGACATTTTTAGGAATTATAAAAAGTATGCTTCGCCCTCAAAGAAGCAGGCAATTGCGAATAAGTCTAAATTCTCATTGGATGCTATGACAGTAGAATTTAGTAGTATATTAGATAATCGCTTACCTAAGTTTGAAGAACAACCACAAGCAGTTAGTTTGAATTTACCTAAGTTGAAGAAAGTCGGTAAGCCAAATAAAATGAAACTTCCTAAACTAAAAAAGGTGTAGTATGGAACAAAAAACAAAATGTCCTGTATGCATGGACTTATCAGATAAATGTGTTGTAGAAAAAACAGAAATCAAAGGCGAACCATTTGAATCCTATTTATGCTTTGATTGTGGAATGACTACTAACAGCAATTTTGCTTTAGATAGTTTACATTTAGAAGAGATGGTTTCTAATAATACAGAACTAATGAATGACTTAAAAGTTATTGATGATGAAAAAGGACTTGTCTGGTTTCCGTCTGTAATCAATATGGGTGAAAAGGGCATCATATATCCTGAAGGAGTTCCTACTGACTGGTATTGGAACTATGCTTCAGTTGTAGATGTCGAGGAAGAAGATAGAGACAAATATGATGGCATGGATAAGCGACTGGACATAGAAAATCCTCAGAAGTTTGGTCAATTTGAATTTATGAAAGCTTGTCAAGCTATGGGAGTAATTGTCAATGAGACAGCAAACGAGTTGGGGTAAAGTTGGTGCGGGTGATATAATATCATTTAGGTACAGAACTAAAGGACAACTGAAACTACATAGTATACTTGTAATGGGTGTACAGATACCATATTCTAAAAAAGATGGTACTAATAATAAACATCTTGTTGGCTTGAAAATAGAGAGTAGAAATATGCCGGTAACTGCATTTCAATCCGATAACTTTCTAAAAGAAATGAAAAAGTTAGGTACTGTAGTACTATTACGAAAGACAAAATCAAATGAAGCAATCATAAGAGTAGACATAGGTGGAGTATCTTCTAAAAGAAGAGTTCAAGGAGACTTCAATAGAATAAAAAGTTATGTAGAAAATTTTACTAAAAGTTCAAAAAGAGGTGGGATGCTTACTGGTGGATACAGAACATATGACTGGAATAAAGTTAGGGGTATGACAGTATATCTTGAACCGATAACTATCAAACCATATACAATAAATTTATTAGAAGAGGGTAAGTTTGAAAATTAGTTACGGTATTACAGTCCACAATGAGGCTGAAGAACTAAAGAGGTTATTAGAAGTTATATACGAAACTATGGATGACGATGATGAGGTAGTTGTTTGTGTAGATGGTGATGATGATGCTGTACGGTCTGAATTGGATGTCTATACTAAAAAGTTTAGTGGTGTTCATAAGTCTATGATAGTCTATGATAGAAAACTCAACGGTGACTTTGCTGCTCAAAAAAACTCAGTTATAGAAAAGTCAAGTGGTGATTATATCTTTCATATAGATGCTGATGAATACCCACATAAAGTTTTATTACTTCAAATAAAACGAATAATAGAAATGAATGATAATGTAGATTTGATGTGGATACCAAGAGTAAATACAGTAGAGGGTATGGCACAAGAAGATATACAGAAGTGGGGTTGGAGAGTTACAGAAAAGAACTGGGTGAACTATCCTGATTATCAAGCTCGTGTGTTTAGAAGAGATGAATCTATAAGATGGACTAGACCACTACATGAATATATTACAGGAATAAAAACATATGCTCACCTACCACCACAAGAAGCATTGAGTCTATACCATCCAAAAACTATAGAAAAGCAGACTAAACAAAATATGTTTTACAATGAGAACTTTAGTAAGGAAATGAATATACGGAAATGAGAAAAGTATTTTTAGATTTAGGCGCACATGCAGCTATATCAGTAAAGAAGTTCAGAGAAGAGTACCCAAACAGCGATGAGTATGAAATAATTTCATTTGAATGTAACCCAAGATTTACAGAAGTGTTACAAAGTACAGATGGTATAACTTTTCATAACAAAGCAGTTTGGATAGAAGATGGTACGCAAGACTTTTATTTAGGTCATGCTGCTTCTTCGTCTCTGATACACGGAAAGACTCGTGGTAACTTAGATTTTGATAATCCCATAACAGTAGAGTCAGTTGATATCAGCAGATGGATTACAGAAAACTTTAGTAAAGATGACTACATAATAATGAAGATGGATATTGAAGGTGCTGAGTATGAAGTGTTACCTAAGATGATACAAGATGGCTCAATAGATTATATAGATATTGTATATGCTGAGTTTCATGGAAAGAAGGTTCATAAAGAAAGAGATGAAACTAAAAAAATAAGGACAGAAATTAGAGAAAGAGGTATTCCAGTACATCACTGGGATGCTCAATCAAAGAAACCAATAGTGGGGTTATAATGAATTCAGAAACAGATGTAGTAAAGGTTCTAAAGGATGATGGTTTAGAGGACATTAGCTGGGAGCAATTAGAAAAATATCAGAATGCCACAACAACAAACTTAGACGAACTTAGAACAGAGTTTGGGGCTTACAATTCTTGGGCTGTAAGGATTGCTTACAATGAAGCTTTCGGTGGTGTAATAATAAACCAACAATCAGGCGAAGGTAATAGAAAACATTACCACCCTAACGCTGATGAAAATTGGGTGATTCTTGATGGAGAATGGGAATGGTGGATTGAAGGACAAGGAACCAAAAAGGTATGGGCTAAGGATATAATAGTCGTACCAAAAAAAGTACCACATCTCATCACTTGTGTGAATGGTCCTGGTGCTAGATATGCTATAACAAAACCAGATGTAGAACACGTGTATGTATAATTTTGAAGATAAGGTTGTACTTGTTGTAGGTTCTTCTAGAGGAATAGGTAGGGGAGTATATAATGAGTTTATTCATAAGGGTGCTGATGTTTTTGGTATAAATACATCTAATTGTGATATATCTAAAAAAGAAGATATTGATAAATGGTTTTCTGATTTTGAATCAGTAGATATTTTAGTCAATGTAGCCGCTATAAACTACTCAAACAAAATAGAGGATGTTAGTTTTGATGAGTGGGATGAAGTATTGGATGTGAATCTTAGAGGATACTATTACATAATAAAAAAGACCTTAGATATTATGCCTGATGGTGGTAAGATAGTAAATGTTTCTTCGATTGCGGGTAGACACAGAAGCTATACCAGTGGTGTACATTATACGGCTAGTAAGGCTGGTATAATAGGATTGACTAAGCAAGTGGCATTTGAAGTTGCTGGTCGTGGTATAAATGTGAATGCTGTTTGTCCAAGTCAAACCAAAACGGATATGTTATTGAAAACAGTAACAGAAGAAGAGATAAAAAAATTAGAAGAAGTAATACCAATGGGTAGACTTGCTGAAATAGATGAGGTTGTAAATCCAATAGTATTCTTATGCTCAGATGGGGCTTCTTATATTACTGGAACAACGATTGATATAAATGGTGGACAATTATGATTACAGCAGTTGTAGCAGTTAGAAAAGGTTCTCAGAGAGTTCCCAATAAAAATATAAAACCATTTGGTGAATCTAATTTACTTGAGATGAAACTGAAAGTGCTTTTACAAATCAATGGAATAGATGAGATATTAGTAAATTCAGATTGTGATGATATGTTAGCTATTGGTAGACAATACGGAACAAAGACTCATAAAAGAGATGAGTATTATGCGAGTTCTAAAGCAACAAATAGTGAGTTTCATAAAAACATAGCTGAAACAACGAAAACGGATATCGTATTTTTAGCACCAGTATGTGCTCCATTCGTAACTGTAAAATCACATCAAGATGCTATAGACTATTATTGTGGTGGATTCGATAGTGTAACTTCGGTTGCTGAGGTAAAAAATCATTTATGGTTAGATGGTAAACCTATAAACTACGATTTAGACGATGTACCAAACAGTCAAGACTTACCAGATATCGTAAAACTAACTTATGGTATATCTATTATAGATAAAGATGTCATGTTTCAAAAGGCTGGATTGGTTGGTGACAATCCTGGTTTTATAACACTTGATGAAATAGAGTCTACAGATATAGACACAGAATTTGATTGGCAAATCGCCGAAGCAATTTATAAAAATATAAAGGAGTAATAATGCTAGATATCGAAAACATTGAACAGATATATTACAATGTAGTAAACTCAGATGAGTGGTCTGAAATGCAAGAAAAGTTTAACAACGCTGATGACATTTATTGTTTAGGGCATGGTGGTAATTTAGCAGTTGCTAGTCATTCAGCAATAGACATATCAAGACTTAGTAATGGTACTAAGAATGCTGTGTGTCCAGATAGTGCTACAGTGGTTACATCACTAATAAATGATACTGATTTTGACCATTGGATGCATCAATGGTTGAAGATGGTTACTTCGACAAAAACTAAAGAACAGAAAAAGCGGTCTTTAGTCTTAGGATTTTCATCATCAGGTACATCTAGAGATTTGATAAAAGCATTTCAATGGTGTTATTCAAACGACATACCAATGGCTTGTCTAACAGCAAAGCCATTAGTGGATAGAGTTCCTAATCTAACAGAGGTTGTGGCAGAATGTGAATATTATCACACTATCGAAGTATTATCTTTATTATTACAATACGAATTGACTCACGGAAGTGGAAAGGTATGTCCGCCAATAGGTGGTAATAGGCCTGAAGATATTGCACATTACAATACTAATGGTGAAATAAGAGAACACAGTTTTCCTGATGAACTAAAGAATATTGCTGTAGATTTTGATGGTGTAGTTCATAAAAATTCTAAAGGATATTATGATGGTACAGTCTATGACGAACCGATAGAGGGTGCCAGAACATCACTGCAAAAGTTATCAGAAAATTATGATGTTGTTATTTTTACAGCAAAGGCTAAACCAGATAGAGGACTTATCAATGGAAAGACTGGTACTCAATTAGTTTGGGAGTGGCTGAAAAAGCATGATATGGATAAATTTGTAACGAAGGTTACTGCTGAAAAACCAAGGGCTGTTAGATATATTGATGATAAGGGTGTGAGGTTCACATCTTGGTCAGAATATTGGAAGGAGCATAATGGACAAGGCCCAGCTTAGATGAATATATTGGTTACTGGTAATGGTTTTATTGGAAAGGCTCTAACTAAAAGACTCATAGAGCTAGGACATAATGTAGTTACAGTTGATAAAATATGGGGTGCTGATCATCAATTTGATATTTCAGTATACGATAACTTTCAACAATTATATAATACACCGATTGATGTTATATACCATACTGCTGGACAATCATATGGACATAGGTCTATGGTTGAGCCTGAATTGGATGTGGATTGGAATGTAAAAGGAACTTTGAATGTATGTAGGTTTGCTAAGCATATGGATGTGAAGAAGATAATATACACATCTACAATGGCTGTTTATGGTGAAGGTGAGTGTGTAAATGAAGAGGCAGAATTGAATCCATTATCAAATTATGCTTTATCAAAGTTGTACGGAGAGTATTGTTTGAAATCATATTCACAATATGGAATTGATTATACAATATTCAGAGTGTTTAACACATATGGAGCTGGACAGAATTTGCATGTTGAGAGGCAAGGAGTTGTTGCTGCATTTGCCAATCAGGTTGTGAGGGGCAATACTATAAAAGTTACTGGTAGCTTGGATAGATACAGAAGTCTAATTTATATAGATGATAATATCAATGCGCTGTTACTTGGACTTAAAAAAGATACGAATGGCGAAGTATATAATCTTTGTCGCATGAATAAAATAACAATAGGAAACATCATAAAAACTCTAATAGAGAACAGTGGCAGGGATGAAGAGGAATTCGACATACAGAATATCGGTTCACCTGATGGAGACCAATTTGGTTGTACTGGTAACAATGAGAAGTTGAGATTACTTGATTGGAAACCTACAATATCAATTGAAAAGGGAATAGAGTTGTTCTATAAATATGCTGAGGATACTATAAATGGCTAGACTACATATTATATCACATTGTTTACCAAGAGAAATAGATGACTTTGATAGAATGCTTGATCACTTACATAGGTCTGCTCATTTTTTAGAAAAGGGTGATGAGGTAGTATTAGATGCTACATTGAATCTATCAGATAAATTAACAAATTGGGAAAATAGTAAAATCCCAAAGGAATACTTTGTGGCAAAATGGGAAATGATGGAGAGAAAGGCTGATTGGAGTCATAAAAATATATTCGATATAGTCGATGATAATTCTGTTCTTGGTTGTAATGATAAGAGAAGAAATAGTATTAGAAAGTATGCTGATACAACATCACACTTTACTTATATGGATTGCGATATATTCTTTCCAATTTATATGCTAAGTTATATATTCAGAAGTATAGACCAAGTAAACAATGAGTATCATATTATAAATCCACAAATATTAAAGTTATGGGATGCTAGTTGGGATGTAATTTCAAATGATAGATGGTTAGACTATGGATTTGATTCTTTTATTTGGAAATCATATGATCATTATGCTTTAGATAAAGAGTGCTTTGATTACTTAGATGAGGTAAATATAAAACCAATTCCTACTATTAAATTTGGTGGTGGACTATTTACGACATTCTCTTCTAATTTATTGAAGCTGGTAGATATTCCTGATACCTTTCCTGGCTATGGATTGGATGATACGTTTGTAGCTACTTGTTGTCAACATATGTTACAACAAAAGTACGACATACAGCAATATGTTATTGAGAATATAATAACTATGGAGAATAAAAAGTATAAGTTTGAGAATCCATATGTAAAGATGCTTAGCGATAATACACTTGGTGATGGTGGTAATGTTATGAAGAAAGAGTTTTTGAAGGTTGCTGAAGCTAACTTCAATGATGAATGTCAAAAATTTGCGAGGAGATTAGAGAGTGTTAGATAGAACTAAAGATATTAGACAGGAAATGTTACAATCAGACGAGTCTTTCAGTAGATTACAGTGCTTACAGAATCGTTACAATGATAAGACTGCTTACATAGTTGCTCCAGGTCCTTCTCTTAGAAAGCATGATGAAGAAAAACTAAGAAAGTTTTTATCTGATAAGTTTGTAATCGGAATAAAACAGATGTATGATTTATATTCTGATGTTACAGATATACATCTTATGAATTTTTGTAACTATAAAGATTATGAATACAATGAATCAACAATAGTTTCTTGGATAGTATTTATGCAAAATCAACCTCATTATCTCATTGAAAATAATATGAGATGTGACTTTATGTTGCCGCTCACAAGAAACTGGGGTGGTTATGAAAATACAATAGCTTATAAAGGAGACTTCGAAAGTCTACTAATTGAAAACTCCTTTGAAAGACCTTGGGGTTCTGGCATAATGTACGAAAGTGGATTACCGATAGCATTGTATGCTGGATGTAAAAAGATTGTAACTATAGGATGGGATATAGGAGTTTTGAATGAAGAGGATAAAGGTAAAAAGTTTGTAAGATACGACCATTTCTATGCTGATGGTAAAGACGGGCATAAAACAGAATATGACGATGTAAATGTGAAGAAGTTACCAGTCGGTGGCTCTGCTGGTATGAGTTACGAAGAGACAAAAATGGTTATAGACTCTACAAAAGGCTTACATTACTTTTTAGAAGAAAATAAAATAGAGTTGAATATATGTTCGGATACAAATCCAGCATATAAAAAGATAAAAAGGATAGACTTAGATGTATAATATAATGGTAGTTTTCAATTCTTCATACTTTCCATTCGGTAAAGTATGGATAAACTCATTGTATGAAAATAATGATATGACAAAAGTGGATAAAGTATTTATAGTAGATACTGGACTGGAGGAATATCAAAAGGATTACTTTTACAGCAAAGGAGAGCAAGTATTCATATACGATTCAGGATTAGATACAGACTTCAATGAAGGTGGTGCTTGGGGTAAAGGATGGCAAGAAAATGTTGGAGCAAAAACTATTATATTCAAACATCTTTTGGAGTCAACTAAAATGCCATTGATAATGGTTGATGGTGACTGTATATTTGTCAAAGACTTGTCTCCGTTGATTGACAATAAGTATGATATACAATTATGTAAAAGAGATACGGGTACGCCATACTTAGGTTCATTTGTAATCGGACAGCCTAGAATATGTACATATGAATTTATGAAACGGTGGATTGATAGGATAGCAACTAAACCAACTAATATTCCTCGTGAAAGCCCATCATTGAGTGAGGTTGCTGATGAAAACAGGCACTTGGTAAATATAGGAGACATTGACAGAATTTTAGTCAGTACTCATCATGAAACTGAATTTAGTAACGATACATATATTATTCATTTGAAGAGTGCTACAGTAGATAGAAAGATAGATGCTAGGTTGAGAAAGTATCTTATAGAGTCTCCAAATTTTTCGGATTTGATAAAAAAATATTTTGATTTTAGTTGATTGCGTGATACTTATATACATAATGAGGTTATATAATGTGTAGTTTTACCATAACAAATAAAAACATAGACTTACAAAACACCAATTATTTTTCACAAAAAAGAGGTCCTGATTTAACTGAAGTAATTGAAGTAAATGGAGTGAAGGTGCTTCATAACTTATTACAGATTACAGGAGAATCAACGCCACAGCCAATTGTAGATGGTGATTTAGTATGTGTTATGAATGGCGAGATATATAATTATAAAAGCTTTGGAGACTATAAGAGTGATGTATTGTGTGTTCTACCACTTTACAGAGAATATGGAATGGACTTCGCAAAGAAGTTAGATGGTGAGTTTGCTATAGTAATCATTGACTTTGAAAAAGATGAATTGATTTTGGTAAATGATACCTTTGCTACAAAACCACTTTGGATACAAAGTAGTGGTAATGAATTTGCTGTGGGCTCTTATCAGAGTTCCGTAGAAATGTGTGGATATGGTAATGGTTTTAAAATGTTGGGTAATTATGTTTGGAATTTCAAGCTAAGTACTATGGAACAGATAGGCTCAAAACAATTAGTAGAGTTTGATATCGTACAACACAAAGATAATTATGACGATTGGGTTACAGCATTTCAAAACTCAATAAAAAAACGAACTAAAAATACAAAACAGGAAATGTTTTTAGGCTTGAGTGCTGGTTACGATAGTGGTGCTATTACTTGTGAGTTGAATAAACAATCAAAAAAGTATACAGCATATACTATAATGAGTGGAGAGAATCCTGATATAATCAAAGCTAGACATAATCTTGTAGATGATGGTGAGATAATACATTTGACTAAGTTAGAATATGATAAACTTTTTGCTGGGAATAAAGACTATTGTGAAGAGTTTACATATAAGGATATGTATAAGAATTATAATATTAAAGATGATAAGGCTTCTGTTGGATTAGCAGCTATATGTGATAGGGCTGCTAAAAGAGAGCAGAAGATATACTTTTCAGGACAAGGTGCAGATGAGATTATATCTGATTACGGATTCAATGGTGATAAAATTTATGATCATAGTTCCTTTGGTGGTAAGTTTCCAAAAGACTTAGAAGGATTCTTTCCTTGGCATAGTTTCTATGACGGAACACAGATACAATACTTGAATAAAGAAGAGTATGTTGCTGGTTCATTTGGCATAGAAACGAGGTATCCATTTTTAGATAAAGATTTGGTACAGGAGTTTTTATGGTTATCAGTAGAACTGAAGAATAAACAATATAAAGCTCCACTACATCATTATTTACAAATAAATAATTTTCCATTTGAAGTGGGTATAAAAACCGGCTTTCAAGCAAATAGTAACTTGAGGTAATAATGATAGAAGATAGAATATCGGTTATGGTTATGACACATATTGTCAATGTTGTCACAGACCCATATTTAGAAAATACTATGTTATTCGATACGATACAGAGTTCGCATGAAAAGCTTGGACTTGGTAACGCTAAATATTATCTTTACATAGATAAGGTTATGGAAGATAAGTATCCTGAACTTTTCAAACAATACTATGATAATATACAGAGTAGATTAGTCAATGAGTTTAGTCACATAAATGTTGATATTGTAGAGGATAGACAAGAACTAATGCGTGGTAATTGGTGGCATATGATAGATAATTGTGATACACCTTACTTTTTATTTTTAGAACATGATTGGGAATTTACGGAAAACATTCCAACTGAATCTATACTAGATAAGATGGATGAGTATGGACATTTCAATTATGTCAGGTTTCCACATTCTTATATGGGTCCTGATGGTCCTTCACATTGGGATAGACACGATGGTGGACACTTTGAGGTAGAAGATGAAATAGATTTACCGCTAACTCAATGTACATTTTATTCTGGCAATCCACACATAGCTAAGATTAGTAAGTGTAGGAATTTCTACAAACCATTACATTTACAATATTGGACAAATAAAACTAAGGGTACGAGTCATTTAGAGAAAGAGTTACAACAGATAGCACTACGTGATGTGAAACTATTAGGTAAAAAAGGAACTCACAAAAGATGGGGATGCTTTGTGTATGGACAGTGGAGAGATGTAAATCATATACCACCAGTGAAACATCTTGGTGATTGGTGTAGGAAACAGTAATGGATATATTAGGAAAAGTAAATTTTGAAGATTTGAACAAAAAGTTCAATTATGAATGGAAACATTACAGATACGTGGTTGTTGATAATTTCTTCAATAAGAAATTAGCTGAAGAGTTATACAATTACATACCACCTGTAGAAGATAATAGATGGTATAAATTCAGAAATAAAATATTTGATAAAGATAATTTGCTTGAACCAAATAACTATGGTATTAGTAAAGTAGAAGATATGCCTGGTAAATGGGGTGATGTATTTAGAAAATTTCAGACTCAAGAAAGTGTTGATTGGATGACAAAGGTTACTGGTGTAGATAATTTATTACCTGATGATTATAATGAGATTGGACAATGGAGTGGCTTACGATACATAAAGAAAGATGGGTTTCAATTGGTACATAGTGATGCTAGATTACATCCACATCTAAACTTAGAGAAAAGAATAACTGTAGTTGGTTATATGAATAAAGGATGGATGCCAGAAGATACAGGTTATTTAGAGTTTTGGACAGATGATATGAAAGAGTGTTGGAAACAGATAGAACCAAAATTCAATAGGGTAGTTATATTTGAAAACTCAGAATTTTCAAATCACGGAATACCGCATGTAAATAAAGATAGAAGAGTTTTTATGTATACGATGCTATGTAAGGATTCATTCAATGAGACTAGAACAAAGGCTTGGTATAAGGCTAGACCTGAAGAAGAAAATTACGATTTGGTAAATGAAATCGGAGTAAATAGATTAAAGCTTAGTGATTATTAGGAGAAAAAAATGATTACAATTGATAAAGGTAAAACATATTTGGTAACTGGTGGTAGTGGGTTTCTTGGAAAGAAAACTATTGAAAGGATACACGAAAAAGGTGGTAAAGTTCTTACTATGGCTAGAGATGAAGGTAAACTTATTCAGCTAAAACAAGAACTACCATACATAGATTTTCTTACAGGTGATATTGCTGATAGATTCAATTGTCAACAAGCAGTTAGACAAGTTGATGGTATATTTCATTTAGCAGCTTTCAAACACGTGGGTATTGCTGAAACACAGAGTCGTGAATGTATTATGTCTAATACTATTGGTTCTCTAAACTTATTAGAACTAACTGCTGAGTATGGTCTGGATTTCAACATAGGTATCAGTACAGATAAAGCAGCTATAGTATCAGGTGTGTATGGTGCTTCTAAGTTTCTGATGGAAGCTTTATACAGACAATTCGAAACAAACTTTCCAAAAACAAAATTTAGAATAGTGAGATATGGTAATGTATTATACTCTACTGGCTCAGTTTTATGTAAGTGGAAGGACTTATTACAAAAAGGGGAGACGCCAGTAATTACAGAACCAAAGGCTACAAGATTCTTTTGGACTATCGATCAAGCAGTTGATTTGATATGGAGTTGTATGCATTATGCTTCTGATTCATCTCCTTATGTTCCTGATATGAAATCTATGTCTATGGGAGATTTATTACAAGCGATGATAAACAAATACGCAAAGGACAAAGATATAAAACCAGAAGTTATTGGTTTAGGAAAAGGTGAGAATTTGCATGAAAAGATATTAGCAGATGGACTTTCTTCAGAGGATGCTAAAAAGTTCACTATAAAACAAATAATGGAGTTGATATAAATGAAGATAGCGGGGTTTTGTTCAGGTCATGATGCTGCTTATGGTATATTAGAAGATGGTGTACCTAAAGTACATAATGAATTAGAAAGATTTAATAGAATAAAAGACACAGAGGGAGACTCTATGGAGTTTCTTTCTGATACATACGATGCTGATGATGTAGATTATTACACACATTGTATTGGTAGTAAAAGAGAGGAGACATATAAAAAGTCATTTGAAAAATATAAGACTCTTGGTAAAGAATGGATTCAACCAGGACATCACCAATCACACGCAGCTAATGCTTTTTATAGTAGTGATTTCAAAGAGGCTTTGATAGTCACTATCGATGGTGGTGGATTAGATTATAGTACGGTACAAGAAAAGCATTGGAGAACTTGTTTTACAGTATGGAATGGTAAGGACAATAAAATAGAAGAGGTAGAGATTTGGGATCCGAATGTTCTACATTTAGGTGGCATATGGAGTGGATGTACTGTAAAAATATTTGGTCTATCACATAGAAGCCCATCCCAACAAGGAACTGTAATGGGTATGGCTGCTTTAGGAAATGCTGATAAATATATTGAACACTTCAAATATATGCATGTACCGAATAAAGGACAGAAACTACCTGCAGCTTGGAAACAATTATCTGAGTTAGCAAAGTCTGATGAACAAGAAATGTTTCATATAGCCGCTGCTTTACAACAATCAACTGAGGATGTTTTGAAGTCTATATTTGATAGGTTGATGGAAGAACATAAACCAAAGAATCTATGTTTATCAGGCGGTGTTTCTTTGAATTGTGTTTTTGTTGGTAAGTTGTTCGATTGGTATCCTGGCATAAATGTATTTTGTGACCCAATACCATATGACGCTGGGCTAGCAATTGGCTCAGCTAGATATATCTATCACGATGTTCTTGATAATCCAAGAATATATAATAGTGTACAGAATGCCACACCTTATCTTGGTAAGACTTATAGTGAAAAAGAAATAGCAAATGCTGTAGAAAATATGTATCAGAAAAATAAAGATGGTATGGTAATATTTACTCAAAACGATGACTTTATTATAGATGAGATGATAAACGAAAAAATAGTATCTGTTTTTGGTGGTGGCTCAGAGTCAGGCAGAAGAGCTTTAGGTAATAGAAGTATATTAGCAGACCCGAGGTCTTTAAGAAATAAAGACATTGTAAATGAAAAGGTGAAGCATAGACAATGGTTTAGACCATTTGCTCCATCTATATTGAGAGAGCATGTTGGAGAATGGTTTGAACACGATATAGACAGCCCTTATATGAGTTTTTGTCTAAAATGGAAAGAGGACAAAGTAGATAAGGTTCCAGCAGTCGTCCACTTTGATAACAGTGCTAGATTACAGACTGTAAAGAAAGAGGACAATGAATGGTATCATTCATTCATAACTAAGTTTTATGAAAAGACAGGAGTTCCATTAGTATTGAACACTAGCTTCAATGACAGAGAACCCATAGTAGAAACACCTGAACACGCATTGAGTACCTTTTGGAGTACTGATATAGACTATCTTTACTTTAGGGAATGTGGATTAGTAATTAGTAAAAAATGAAGAATATAGTCTTTATACCAAATATCACAATAGGTGATGGTAGAAATGATTCTTATCAATATTCAGTTGATAGCTGGAAATATTTTTGTGATAAGAATGGCTGTGAATTACTGGTATGGGAAGATTTATTGTTTCCAGTAGACTATATGAAGATTACTTGGCAAAGGTATTATCTATTTGATTTCTTAGAGGAAAATAGTATAGATTATAATCAAATATTAATGGTAGATGCTGATACGATTGTCCATCCTGATTGTCCTAACTTCTTTGATGAGTCGGAGAATAAGTATTGTGGAGTTATGAACGATGGTTGCTACGAATGGACTGGAAGAAGTATCAGAGAGTTTGGTGCTAAGCTATTTGATGGACATAAAATAATGCCACATAGATACATAAATGGTGGATTTCAGATTGTTAATAAAGAACATCGATGGTTTTTTGATGAGATGAAAAAATACTATGAAGGTGATGCGGAAAACATAAGAAAAGTAATTGCTGAGGTACAAGCAGGTACAGACCAAACTATACTAAATTTTATGTTGGATAAACATAATATTGATATGAAAATATTACCAAATTGTTATAACTTACAAGACATATGGAGAAAGAACCTAATTGTATTAGACGAAGAACATCAACACTGGATGGAAGATAAGTTATACTATTTGGATGCTGGGTGGGTTTATCATTTCAATGCGATACCACCTAATCCGAAGGATAGAAATCAACAATACTGGATAGAAAGAACATATGAGGAGTTGTACGGATGAAGATAGCACTGTGTATGTCAGGCTATATCGGTTATATGAATCAGTTCAAAGTAGGTTCTGTTGATTCGCAAGATTCAAAACCTTTACCGATTGGAATTGGCTATGAAAGCTTAGAAAAATATTTTATTCAAGACAAAGATGTTGATACTTATATACATAGTTGGGATGTTGAAAGAGAAGATGAAATACTTAAAACATACAAACCCAAAAAATATGTTATAGAAAAGCAAAAAGGTGAGGATGATGGCATTTTAGATAGTAGGTATAGTCAATGGTATTCTAAGTGTGAGGCTTTGAGATTAGCCTTGAATAGCGAGGTAGAATATGATTGGTATATGGTTACTAGATTTGATGTGGCATTCGGAATCAATTTTGATTTTGATAATTTAGATAATAATAATCTTTACATAGCTGGTGAACAAAGACCAACAGAAATGAATGATGTATACTTTTTATCAGGTGCTGAAATGATGAGACATATTTCAGAGTTCTTTGATTATGGTTTAGGTGATTATACTGTTGGCAATCAAATTGGACATAATAAAGGTGGGGCTCACTATGAGATTGGAAAATATTGTAGAGAATACTTAGAAAAGAGTAAGGGTAAAGTCAATTACATAGGTAGTGATGTTGGTGAACAGAATATAATGTTTATAAGGTTGTTATTAGAACAATGAGGAGAAAAAAATGATAAATGTAGTGATACCAATGGCTGGTGCTGGTGCTAGATTTCAAGAACAAGGATATGAACTTCCTAAACCACTAATTGATGTATGTGGCAAACCAATGATTGAAAGAGTTATAAACTCATTAGATACAGAATACTTAGATACTAATTTTATCTTTTTAGCACTAAAAGAACATTTAGATATGGGATTGGCTGATTATTTAGATGGTAGAGGTGATATAGTTGTTGTTGATAAGCTAACGGAAGGAGCAGCTTGTACTGTGTTATTAGCTGAGGAGTTTATAGATAATGATGATGATTTGGTTATTGCTAATTGTGACCAGTATCTACAATGGGACTTTGCTGACTTTATAAAGTTTTCGAGGTCTTTTGATGGATGCTTAGTTACTTTCAATTCTACTAATCCACATCATAGCTATGTTAGGTGTAAGAAAGGTATAGTAATGGATGTTGCAGAAAAGATTGTTATATCAGATAAAGCTTCTGCTGGTATTTATTATTTCAAAAGAGGTTCTGATTATGTACATAGTTCTTATGCTATGATTGAAAAGAACATCAGAACCAATAATGAATTTTATATATGTCCAGTATATAATGAGATGCTGAAGTTACCTAATAAAATAGTTTCGATGTATGAAATAGATGTCAATAATAAACATATGCTTGGGACACCAGAGGAACTCAGAATATTTTTAGATAAAGTAGAAGATGAGGAGGTTTATCTTGACTAAAATAGTTATTTTCGGTGGAGAGAGTGATATAGCATCAGCAATCAAAGAGATAGAACCAAATACAATCAACATATCTTATGCTGAATGCGATGTTACAGATTCTAATTCTATAAGAGATTGCTTAGAACATCATCAACCAACTGCAGTCGTTAATTGTGCTGGGGTATCTAATGTTCAGTTGATAAAAGATTCAGACATTGAATTATGGGAAAATGAAATCAATGTAAACCTAATAGGCAGTTACAGAATAGCTAGAGAGTGTGCTAACTTAGGTATCATGGATATGGTTTTTATAGCATCTGTTGCTGGAAAATATGGTAAGCCAGAACACAGTGGATATTGTGCTTCTAAATGTGGAACGATATCTTTGGTTCAGTCATTAGCATTTGAGGGTTATAATGCTTACGCTGTTAGTCCAGGTAGAGTTGATACTAAGATGAGAGAAAACGATTACCCTAATGAAGATGCCAGAACGAGACTAACAACTAAGTCAGTCGCTGAAGTTATATTAGAATGTATCAATGGTAGATATGAATCAGGTGATAATATAATCTATAGAAAAAGAGGATTCAGAACTCTCAGAAGGATAGACAAAGGACAACCTTGGAAGAAGTATCTCAATGTACAGCCATATGGAACGCCAAAAGAAATATGATACTAATATCCCACAGAGGAAATTTGAGTGGTAAGTCAAAGGATGAGAATCATCCAGACCATATTGAAACTGCTTTAGCACATGATTTTGATGTTGAGATTGATGTATGGAAAGTAAATGAAGTGGAATGGTATTTAGGTCATGACGAACCACAATATAGAATCGATTCCGATTTTTTACAAAATGATAAGTTGTGGTGTCATGCAAAAAACATAGATGCTTTATATGGTATGATGGTGGGTGGAGTTCATTGTTTTTGGCATCAAAACGATGCTGTAACATTGACATCAAAAGGATATCTTTGGAACTACCCAAACACACAGATAACCAATAAATCCATTTGTGTTTTGCCAGAATTACAGATAGCTGATACAGAAAATTGTGCTGGTATATGTAGTGATTTTATAGTGAGGTATGTATGAATATAGGATTCTTTTCAGAGAGTCAAGTTATGGGAAAGATTCCAAGGGACTTTCCAAATGCTAGAACTGAGTATGCTTGGATGATGGCTTTAGATGCTCCACATTATAATATAAATAACATACCAAATGAGAAGTTTGATTTGGGTATTGTTATTGTTCCTAAGACAAAGCCTGATGTTGATTTAGATAGTATCAGAGAGGCTTGTGATAAGGTTGCTGTAATGCAAGAAGGCCCACATTGGTATTTTCAGGACTATTCGGTAGAACAACAATTTCATTACTATAATACATTGATGAGTGCTGATTGGGTTTATTGTCACAATGAAAGCGATGTGACTTATTACTTAGGGCTGGGGTGTAAAGATGTAAGAGTTATGCGAAGTCTGATGATACCCAATGGACTAACAAAAAGAAGTGAAAATTTAATTGATAGTTATGGTGACTTACCAAGTCCAAAATCATATGAGAAGCCAAAGGTAATGATTGGTGGTAATTTTGTAAGTTGGTATGGTGGGTTTGATTCTTATATGGTTGCTAGGGAAATAGGATATCCTATATCAGCACCATCGATGGGTAGAAAGCATGAACAAGAAGATTCAATTGAAGATATAAACTATCTACCTTATATGAGTTGGAGAGAATGGATTGAAACTTTGGGTAATTATAATATAGGTGTTCATCTGATGAGAACACATGCTGCTGGTACATTTGCTATGAATTGTGCTTATCACGGAATACCTTGTATTGGCTATAAGGGATTAGATACACAGGAAATATTACATCCATTGACTACTGTGGATATCGGTGACTTAGAGAAAGCCAAAAATATAGCTGATAAGTTGAAAAACAACGAAAAATTTTATAAACTATGTAACGAAACAATAAATAAACGATTCAACCAAAATTATACTGAAAAGAAGTGGTTGGAAAATTGGAGTAAACAATGAAATGTGTAGTCACAGGTGGTGCTGGATTTGTCGGTACTAATTTAATAAATAGATTATTAGATGATGGTCATGAAGTAATATCATTCGATAACTACTCTACTGGAAAAGTAGAGAATGAGGTAGAAAGAAAGGGTGTAAAGTATTTTGATTTAGATATAGCGGAAAAAAAACAATATGACTTTGAGCCAGATGCTATATTTCATTTAGCAGCTTTGGCTAGGATACAGCCATCATTTGAACATCCAACGAAGAGTTTTGAGGCTAATTCACTTGGGACTCAGAATATAATGGAATGGGCTAGACAGACAAAGTGTCCAGTAGTTTATGCTGGTTCTTCTTCGATACACGGAGATAAGTATGCTAACCCATATACCTTTACAAAATGGCTAGGCGAAGAGATAATCAAAATGTATTCCAAAATATATGATGTGCCTACAATAATAACGAGGTTCTATAATGTTTATGGAAAACATCAAGCGACAGATGGTGCTTATTGTAACGTATTAGGTGTCTTTGAGAGATTATATAATGAAGGCAGACCATTATCTGTTACAGGCGATGGGGAACAACGAAGAGACTTTACGAATGTATATGATATAGTAGATGGTATGGTAAAATCTATGGAGTATATGAAATTGGACTCAATCAATAAATGGGAAGCTGTATCCTTTGAGTTAGGTAGGGGTAAGAACTATTCCATCAATGAAATAGCAGCTGCTTTTGGTGAGGACTATCCTATAAAGTATATTCCAGAATGGCCTGGCGAAGTTAGAGAGACACTAAATACAGATACTAAAGCTAAAGAAGTATTGGAGTGGAATCCTACTATAGATATAATAGAGTACATAAAGGAGAATTATGTCAAATAAGGTTATAAGTTTTATACAACCAAGTAGAAATAATCTAAAGTATTTAGAGTGGTCTTATAATAGTATCAGAAAGAACTTAGGTTACAGACACGAAATAATGTTCGGAGATGATTTCTCTGATGATGGGACTTGGGAGTGGCTAGAGAAGATACAGAAGAAAGACCCTAATGTACAGATATTCAGAAATGATGGTCCTGAAAGAAAAGGTATCGTATATTGGTATGATTTCTTATGTGAAAAGGCGAGTAATGATATCGTTATGTTCTTTCACGCAGATATGTATGCTTGTCCTAACTTAGATACTGAGATACTAAGACACTTAGAAAAAGGAAAGGTTGTATCAGCGACTAGAATAGAACCATCATTACATCCGGATGGTCCTGAAAAGATAATGAAAGACTTTGGTATAGAACCTGAAGAGTTCGATGAGTTAGGTTTGATTGAGTTTTCAAAGAATTGTGAAGATAAAACTACTGAGGGGGTATTTGCTCCGTGGGCAATATACAAAGAGGACTATTGGAAAACAGGTGGTCATGATGAGTTGTTTGCTCCACAATCAAAAGAGGATTCAGACATATTCAATAGGTTTCATCTGCTAGGATTAGAGTTTATACAGACTTGGAAAGGTCTTGTATATCATATGACAAGTAGAGGTAGTAGGTTCAACCCATCTTCAGGTGGAGCGCCAGGCAAAGATTCACCTGAGTGGATATATACTACTACAAAGAATATGAGGAATTTTATTCGTAAGTGGGGAACAATGGTACAACACGACCAACATATGAAGCCAATAGTTTCACCTAAATATAATATAGCATTCATTGCTCGTAGATGTAACAAACATTTACTAAGGGAATTGGAAGTTTGGTGTGATAAAATTTATTTAGATTTTGGTTCTGATTATATGGGTGAATATATAAGAGAGGAGAAACTAAATACTACTATTGATATAAACGAAAAGATAAAACTGTATGGTACTGCTGATATAACAAAGTTCGCAGACATTGTTATAGACTTTGACGCTAGTCGTATAACTCAAAAAGAAATTGATGTTATAACTAATCTTCCTAAAATATTAGAGGACAGCGGAGAAGTTGGTGTAATGGAATATGGTATCTTTACATTTTATATAAATTCTCTAAAAACTTACGAAAAAGATTTGATTTTAGTGAAATAAATATATACTTATATATATGATATATTATATTTTAATGGAAGGCGAAACCGAAGCTGATTTATGGGATGAAAATATTTTGGGTGAAGAGTCATTCGGAAAGTTTTATACGGGAAATGGTTTTATAGCACTAAACAAAATGGTACAATCAGAGCCAGAAGCATTACAGAATGTAAAAATAATTGATGAGAAAAAGAAATCTTATACCATTACGGAATTCTTAGATATTATAAGAAAATGGAAAATAATGCTTGACAGATAGCATAATTATTCGTAACTTGAGGGGTAGAAAATGGGAAAGTATGATTATCTTGAAGAGCTTGAAGAAGAAGCTTACAACGATAAAATAAAACCAAAAAAGAAACCAAAGAAAAAGAAAAAGGAATGGAGTAAAGATGAACAAAACTCTAAAGAATATGGATTTCGTAAAAAGGACGGTAGGTTTAGTAACAGCCCTAGGCGTACTTAGTATAATAGGATGTGAGAATCCTATAGCTGATATAACATTTGAATCAAGTGATGAGTCAAATGTACATATTTATGGTAGTGACACAGACACTACAGAAATTGCTGAAGATACTCTTTCTTCAGTTATGTTCAATTTATTATTAGATTTAGAATTAGATGGTAATGGATTTTATCATCTACCTATAGACACCACTAAGTGGCAGACATTACATAGAGTAACAAGTGTAGTGACAAGAGACTCAGTTGGTGTGAATGTGATAAAGGTTTCTTGGAATTCAAATCGTTATTGGATGCTTGGAGATACTATGGGCTATGTGATACAAAATACAGGCTCAGATGATTTTTGGTATGTAGGATACGATACAACTTATATAACTTGGTTTGAAGGCTTTGAAGTTCCAGTAGTAAATGGTGCTTCGTATTCTGATATGCATGGTGAAGTCAATACAATGATTGCTCCAGTAAGAAGTATGAGGGGAGATACTATGTCTATATTTTATTCATATTATGATGATTGGAAATTAGAAGAAACTATTGGGGAATTTAGTATCGTTTTAGATTAGGAGAGTGATAATGACAGAGTACTATTTGATTGATAAATATACAGATAATATAATCAGCAAACACAGTGCGGAATCAGATGAAGATGCCAGAATGTATTTTATACATAGAAAACTTATGGTAGATAAAGAAAAAGCATTTGATGGTATATGGAATGTAGTTAGTAAAAAAGAATATGAAGAGAATTTCAAAAACAATTTATATAATAGGCAGAATGAGAAGTTGAAATACAAATGGTGGGAAGAAGAGCCGACAGAACCTGATGAGGGATTTGATAGCTAATGAAAAAGTTGACAAAAGAAGAAGAAAAAGAATTAGAAATGCTAGCAGCTGAAATAGAGGCTGAAGCTATTCAAATGAGGTTGGACTATGAAAATACACCATCGGAAGAGAGTGGTAGTATAATAGTTGTTCATGAAGATTCAGAATTTTTAGAAAACGAAGAAGAGGAATAAATGGCTAATCATGTATGGCAAAGAGTAACTGTAAACTCTGAAAAAGAAGAGGTACATAGAACACTGGAAAAGTGGTGGGATAAGTTAGAGTATAACGATGTAAAAGGAGTTGTAGAGCCTGTGTTCGGTAAGGGCTTCAAATATAGCACAGATGTTGTAGGTTCTAAGTGGGTTATTATAGAAGATAAAGACTTTGGTGAAGATTCGAGTTATATAAACTTTTGTTCGGCTTGGTCACCAGCAATAGGATTCTTAGAAGAACTCAATTCAGTTATACAAGCTATAGATAGTGAGGCTTGTATGTCTTTTGTCGGAGACGAAGAATCGGATGACTTTTGGTTTGCTGGTTATGGTAGTAAGAATGGATTTCATTGGGAAGAAGATGCTGATGGTCCTGAAAGACCATTTGAAGAAGAATGTGAAGAGGACGGTACAAATTACGATGACTTGATAGAGGAGTTTTACGATGAGTGTAATGATTTACAATCCATTTTGTTATCAGAGTGTGTGATGAAGGTTGATATTGAAAAATCTTAGTCACGACGAAAAGATGGGTTATATTTGGGTTGGTGTTGCAATCGGAGTAATGATTGGATATCTTTTAGGACTAATTATGTCGGATACCACATGGCTGAATATGTAGACGCTAATAGATTATCAGTAAGGGAAATCCCTAGGATGCTGGCAAAAGAAATGATTGTAAATAATCATTACTCAAAACAATGGACTAAATGTTCTGTTGCTTTGGGTTTATATTATACTACAGATAACGAACATACATTTTTTGAGGGTAAAGAAGAAAAGCTAATCGGTACAATATGTTATGGAGACCCAATAGGTAGACACTCAGGTGCTTCAATAGCAGCTTCGGTAGATAGGAAGTCAGTATATGAGTTAGTTAGATTGTTTGTACACGACGGCTATGGTAATAATGCTGAATCTTTTCTGATTGGAGAAAGTTTTAGGTGGCTGAAAAAATATAAACCTCAGATAATAGCTCTTATATCTTACTCAGACCCAATGAGAGGTCATGTTGGAACTGTATATCAGGCTACCAATTGGTTATATCAAGGAGACAATCTGAGGTGGTCTGAAAGTTGGTTATATAGGTTTGAGGAAGATGGTAAATGGCAGCATGGAAGAACTATATTTCCTTATTATGGTACAAATGATATAGAAAAAATGAAAGACTTAGTAGAGAAGGATTTTTGGGTAAAGAAGGAGCTAAGAAAACATAGGTATGTTTATTTGCTGGGTAATAAGAGTGATAAAAGAATGGCGATGAAAACTATGAAACATCCACTGTTACCATATCCAAAGACAAGAAACATAACAGAATCAGAAATTATAAAAGTAGAGGTAAGGAATAAGAATGTATAAATTGAATATAAAAAGATTGAACGATGACTTATCTGATATGAGTAAGTTTTATGAGGACAAGCCAAATCTTAGTGGCGATGCTGGATTGGACTTACACTTCCCCACACAAACGCTTGTTCAAGAAAAAGAAACAGTACTAATACCATTAGGTATTTCAGCTGAAATGGTACAATATGATATTGCGAAGGAGAACTTGGTATTACCATCTTATCAGAATCTTATACCAAAGAGTTTCTTTATAGTTCCACGAAGCAGCATTTACAAAACACCACTTAGAATGGCTAACTCTATCGGAGTTATAGATAGTGGATATCGAGGTGAACTTATGGTGCCGGTAGATAACCCAACTGATGATGAGTATATGATAACACCTGGCGAAAGATTGTTTCAGATTATCCTACCTAACTTGGAAGAGTTTGAGGTTGAGATAGTGGATGAGTTATCAGAAACAGAAAGAGGCGATGGTGGGTTTGGAAGTACAGGTAAATAGATGATTTTTATAGGTTTTTTTATAATATGTATCGCTACAATCTATGCGATACTGAAATACTACAAAGTAGGAGAGTAAAATGATAAAGATAATTAGTATAGCACTAGCATTGTTACTATTCAATAGTTGCGCTTGGATGTCAGCACCTTATGAATCAGACAATGATAAACAGACAGAAAAAAAGAAGAAACAGAAACGAAACAAAGGTGAAAAGCCTGATTTGGATAGGATGTAAAAATGGTTTATTTAGATATGTTTCTCGTAGGATTGACTTGGTTGTCTAGTAATATAGGTATAATAGGTTGGGTATGGTTAGGTATAATAATAGGAGTAATTGCTGGAGTGATGGTATCATCATTTGGTGCTGCTTCAAAGATAGGGGATTTAGAGGCTGAGTTGATTCATAGTAGAGTTATAAGAGATGCTCTAAAGGAAGAGATATTCAGACTATCAAATCAATCAAAACCAACGCCACGAAAAAGAAGAAAAGGTAAAATAAAGGCAAATAAAATAGAGGTAGGCGAATAATTATAGATATGAATGCTACTGATAGAAAAGAATTCGATTTGATTCACAATAAGATTGATGACATCAAAAAAGACATAGACGAAATGAAACACGATATGTCTATGGCTCACGGTAAATCAGAAGAGTCGCTTCGGTTTATCAAAGAGAATATGTTCAATCCGCATGAAGGATTGTGGGCTGAAACAAAAGAGAATACAAGACACCGACAAGATTCACAGAAATGGCGCATGACAATCGGTGCTGGGTTCATAGGGTTATTCTTCAAACAGTTATACGACTTATTCCAATAAAATAAAATAAACAAGAAATAAATACCGAAAGTCCTTGACTCATGTGTATATTTCTGCGTATGATCTTATATGATAAAAGGGGACAATATGAAGAACTTAGTGATAAATGCTTTTGGTGATTTAGTTGAGAGAACTGATTATGGTAATCATAAAAATCAGCTAAATCTATTTGACAATCTCAATGAGATAGTTGAAGAGAACGAAACTGCTAATGATATTTTAGACTTTCTATTCAATAGAAAGCCTGCTAAACTAACGCAAGATTTAATTCAAATAAACGGAGAAATAAACTAATGACATATACATATGATTTTTACTTTGGTAAAACAGACTCTTCTACTTTTATGGAGAGTGATAAGTTAGTTGTTGAGTATGTTCTATCTTCTGTAAGTAACGATATCAAAATCGTTGAGATGGTTAGGCATGGAGAAGATGCTTTTGGTAATTTCGGTGAACAAAGACATGATATCGCTTGGTTTAGTAAAGAAGGTCGTGAGAGATTGTTTATGGAGTTGGAAGAGGATATGACAGATAGGGCTTGTAAGACTGGTAAGTTTAGTATGGATGATTATTGTGAAGAGAATCCAGACTTCAATGATGCTATGAATGGAGTGGCTTTCAAAATAATATAAAAAAGATTGCGAAAACACTTGACTCATATGCAATTTATATCGTATGATCTGGTATAAGAAAAAGGGAAATTATGAAAGAAATACTAAAAGAAATACAAAATGATATGGATGACTTCTTCGCTGAAATAGATAAAGCTATCGGTATAGAACCAGAACCTAAATGTGGTATGGATGAGTTGGTAGAAAAGTTGGCTGATAAAGAGGCTGATTACTGGGAAATGAAAGCTGAGGTTCACTTTGGTATATAGATTAGATAGTATAAATGCTGAGTTAGATGGAGATACTATTCAGTATGATAATGGAGAAAGTATATGGCTGGTTAGTTATTTGGCTATGTATGATTGGGATAATCCAGCTCCACATAATACAGAGGATGCTTTCAAAATTGGTAAGGTAGTTAGTGAGTATAATATTACTTGGGAAGAAATAGAAGAAGAAGCGAGAGAAATAGACGCAAATAAATAAAGAAAGTACTTGACTTTTAGCATAATAATTCGTAGCTTTAGGTATAATGAAAGAGGAAAAAATAATGAGTAAAATATATGATAAAAATTCAACAATAGACTTTTGGGATGCTATCGATAACCTAATAGTCGGTATCAAAAAAGATTATGCTAGTTGGGGTAATAACCCTAAAGATTTGGATGGAAATGCCAAAGCAATTAGACTTAGAATGATTGACGAGTTCAATCAGAATATCAATATGAAGATAGGTAGGAAGTATACTAAGATAATCCAAGGTTCTTCAGTATGGGGATTCATCGCTAATTGTGATGGAGAACTGAAAGGAATACCACATAAGAAAGGTGATGTATTCAAAGCCGCTGGATGGAGAGCTCCGGCTAAGTGGTCTAGGGGTTCTATATTTTCAAACGATAAATTTTATAGTTGGACTGGTCCCAACTACCTAATATAAAAAAGGAGTAATATATGTTATATTCAGAATGCTGTGGAGAAATAGTTTATGATGATTACGATATTTGTTCAGAATGCTTAGAACACTGTGATACTTGGGAAGATGATGACGAAGAGCTTGAACATTTAGCTGAAGAGATAGGTGAGTGTATGGTTGCTGAGGCTCTACATTGCTAAATGTAATCATACTAATGTTGGTAGCTAGTCTACCATTTATATTTCTAATAATAATGTACGGAGAAGAGAATGAGTAAAATAAAAACAACAGACCCAAAACTACAGGCCATACTGGATATGAATAAAGATGTCGGTGAACTGGTTGGTGTAAAAGAAAAACCTAACGTAGAGCTGATGGAAGATGACTATATGGGATATCTACTTGGTGGAGATGAACGATATACAGAGGTGTCCGATGGGATGGGAGATTGGGATGATGTCGAAGATGGGGATTGGGTGTTGGATTAGAGACGCAGCTCGATGAATACGCCTATCGCTTGACAATCGTAACACCCTATCAATGAGATAAAATCTTCAAAGAAGATTTCATCAGACATAATACCTAATAGTATCCACCACTAAACAAGCCTCTTCTTGTCGAAGAGAATCGTTGTTAGTGGATATTTATATAGTAATGAGATACACCATTATAATAGCTATAGTGGTTACAGCCTACCAATACTCACAGACACAAAGTATTCATCAGGCAATCCAAGTAGGATACTTGATGGGACTTCTTTCTTACTTATGGAGGCTATGGTGGAAGAATACCTAATATCTAACAAACTTCTAACAAAAAACCCTTAAATATTTAGAAATAAAACAGCGGTAACCTTATATATAATAATAAGAGAAGTGATTGGTCGTACAATATTCTCATAAAGTAAAAAATAAAGTAGAGAGAAAACCTAATGTTATTAAATATCTTATTAGCTGCTACTACTATATATGGAGGAGTTACCAAAGAGCCCAAAGTTATCAAAGAGTTTTACCTATCTCCGCAAGAAGTGATTAGACATACGGAAGAGCGTGGTAAGGTAATAGTAAACTTTTGGATAGATAAGGCGGGGGAAGTAGGTAAAATCCAAGTGGTAGATACATTTGATATAAAACTAAATCCAACGATAGAAGATGCCGTACGGAGTATGAAGTTCCATCCAGCTATTCAAAATGGGGTGCCAGTTCCAATTAGATATATGTTGCCAATAGTAATAGAATAAGACTAAGTAAAAAGAGTCCTGTAAGAGATTATAGGACTTTTTTTATGCCCTGAAGTAGGTAAATTATAATTACCTTGGGGTTATATCCTGTAAGTCGATGAAGTGTGTGAAGTTGTTGTCCGCTAGATACCCAGCGTTCCTGACGGAAATAGGAGTGTTCCTGTCTAAGCCTATGGGTGGTTTTGATACGAGGTAAATGATACCTATCAAGGTATTTCTACTGAAAGTTGACAGATTGACATACTTATATATTACAGGAAGAGCTTGTATTATAGTACATCCTTTCATCGCTGAAAGCAAATACTTTATAAGCAATTTCCTACTATAACTATGTCAAAATGTCACAGGAGGCTGAAATGGCTACTAAATTGAGTAAAGATAGACTACAATGGGCGATAAATGAGACGAATAGTATGAGACAAGCCGCTCTCCTACTCGGAATAGCTTACAACACTTTTAAAAAGTACGCCCAACAATACGGATTATGGGCACCTAACGCTGGTGGACCTATATTTAAATCAGGAATGCCAAGAGGATTCAAGCCTACGGAGTTAGCAGATATACTTTCTGGTAAGAATCCGAACTATTCTACCAGCAGATTACAGTATAGGTTGGTACGGGAAGGTTATCTAGCCGAAGAATGCTGTAATTGTGGGTATGATGAGTACCGAAGTTCCGATATGACTAAGCCCTTGCAGCTGGATTACTTAGATAATGACGATACTAATAAAGATTTCAGTAACTTACGGCTGTTATGTTATAATTGTTACTACTTACTCAAGCTGGATAGTAAGGGACCGAGTGTACCGAGCAACGTAGAGTCGTTCACTTCCGCCGTAAACCAGCTATTTTCAGCAAATATCTCCTCTTCACAAGAGAATTAGCTTGTATGTTAGACCAAAGTTTCGTAAATTACCTTATGCATCTGCGCTGTATGCCCGACATTAGACGCTTGGATTGACTACTCTGAGGAATTGGATAGATCCTGTCGGCTCCAGGGCAAAGACTTTCTGGAAATAAATGAAGAAAAGGCTTGTATGTTAGCCATTTCGTGTGTAAGATCACATATGATAAATAAGGAATATACGATGAATACAGAATACTGGGCTGCCCATTGGGCAGACGATGAAACTGAAGAAGTAAGCAGCTGCTGTGGGGCTGAAGTATACGATGACTATATGATATGTAGTGAGTGTAAAGACCATTGTGGCGTAGAAGAAGCCGAAGAATAAAGACTTTATGACATATTGACAGAGTAGTGGTGATACAAGGGCTGGGTTCGAATCCTAGACACTCCATAGTCAATATGAGCGGTACAGATAAAAAACTTTTTGCTAAACTAACCAGATACTTATATACATGAAAGAGAACAACAAAAAATCTACACTAACCAAACAACAGATAGATAACCTGCTCCATAAGGCCGAACAGCATATGGTCACCCTGTTCTCTACAGGGGAGATAGGTAACCTATTAGAAGAAGATGCTGAACTAATGGAAGTAAGTTTACCAAGCATAATAATGGATAGGGACTACTTCTACAGGGAGTTTGGCATGATAATTGGAGAGGCTTAGTGAGAGGGGGTACCTGAGGCAATTGCTAGTGAATCGGAAGCAGTATGACATTTTGACGCAGAGTCTTACCTACGCTTATATTCAGGCAGGTTTTTTTCTCTATAGGAACTTGATATAAAAGGATATCATAATGATAAAAAATAAACTACATATGGTTCGAAATAAGCTTTCCGACTATTACTCCCATTTAGTCAGTTACTTTGTCTACCACTTCGAGTCTTGGTTATGGAAGGATGTTCAGCCTGTTAGAATCTATAGGTTCTATTCTGAAACTACTGGAGAGTATTGTGAAGCGCGTCGGGTATAGTTCTCTCGTAGAGAGACTTTGGGTACTTTTGGTTTTAGTGGGATGTACTACGGTGGGTTATATACCCTTACAGGATAAGAGAGGGATTCAGCACCTATACAAGGAAGAGATAAGGTTATTACATTTGGAAAGGGTTACACGTTATTGTGCTACTCATCATACTTGGGAAAAGATACAAGCCGTATGGGATGATAGCACTTATATTTATTATACAACACGAGGAAGTTAGATATGCAATTAGAGTTATTTCCAGTAGAATCTGGATGGGTATGTAATCTATGTGGAAGAAGTACCTTTCACACGGACTATGAATATTTAGTAAATAGGCAAACGCACTTACAATGTGCACTGGAGAAAGAAGTCAATGAAGGATAAGAAACTAAAATCAATAAATAATAAATTAGACTACGAAACCGAACTTCTCGTTATCACTATGGAAGAGTGCGGTGAGATGATAGAGGCTTGTAGTAAAGCTATTCGTTGTGAAGATTACAAGAACAACGACAGGCTTATTGAAGAGGTAGGCGATGTACTATGTATGATAGAACTAATGAAGAACCGAGGAATGTTGAGTAGTAGAGACCTAAACAATAGGGTACAAATTAAGAAACTAAAGTTGATGCAGTGGAGTAACTTACTATCATGAGAAATAAAATATTAGACCAACTATTACAAAGAAAAAAGACCGTTACTGTATCACACTTATGGTTAGCCGTTGTATGGGTGTTAGGTTTTGTTATAGGTATTATGATTGGGTAACCATTTACACATTACAAGATCCGTATTACACCTGAATCTATATAGAACTTACTTTGACGAAATCCTAGCCGGCGAAAAGCTTATCGAATATAGAGATGTCACTCCGTATTGGAGTAAGAGACTCGAAGGAAGAAGTTACGATGTTATTCAATTTCGTAACGGATATGCCAAAGTAGCACCTATTATGATTGTTACCTACGAAGGCTTCTATTTAGAAGATGACCATTATTGTTTACCTATCGGTAAAATCTTACACACGAAAAATGTATGGTAAATAAGTTAGGAGAATATCTTTTCAAGCGAATAAGCAAAGACCAAGAGTCCCTTTCCACCACGCGTCCACGCAACACCTACGGACTTTACATCAATTCGAAAGACCTACAAAGGTATGTGTGGGATTACTTTAATATCGGGATAGACGAAGATGGATTAGAGTGTGGGGATGATATGTACGAGACCAAGATAAACAAGCCATTCGATAATTATTGGGATGAAAAAGATCCAGAAATCTAGAAATAATCCTTGTATGTTAGCAAATATTGTTGTAGCTTTAGGTATATCAAAAACAAAGAAAAGGAAAAAAACGATATGAACATCAAAAACGAAATTAGAAAAATAAGTAGTCTTTCAGAACTAAATGACTTATCATCATTTGTTAGTGAGTGTAAAACTCTATTGGGTAAATCATCACTAAGTGTTGGTTCTAATGTCTTTGTGGTTCAGAAAACTAAAAAGACTCCTGGCGTCATCACTAAGATGAATATCAAAAAAGCTATTGTGGATATGAATGGTATGTTATATAATGTACCTTTCTCAATGTTAGAAGCCGCATAATAATATGAAGCCTGTTACCTATAAACCAACAAACAAAGAAGCATACAGAAGAGAAATTCTAGGTCTCCGAAAAGTATTGTCCGATACAAATTATGTTTCGAGTATAGACGATGGCTATGCTCATTTTATAAATGAAATGCATATGGCTCTTATAGGTAACAGGCGTATTACTGAAAAGATGGAAAAGGCCATCCGTAGAATTATAAGATTTTATAAAAAGAAAACCTACAATCAGAATTCAACACAAAGCGAAGCCATATTACTGAAACTTACAAAGTTGAGGTCTATGGTAGATAAGTGTGGATATACAGAAAATTATGTTGCTGATAGAAAATACTTGGTAGACTCCTTTATCAATCAAGTAAAGGCTAAGGGTGGATTATCAAAGAAACAATTTATATATGCTAATAACCTATATAAACAATTCAAGAAAAAGATCGATAAAAGGCAAAATAACTCTTGACTTTTAGCATAATTATTCGTAGCTTTACCTGTAACAAAAAAGGAAAAGATAAATGTTAGACGAAACAATATTCAATAAATCACATATCATCGGAATAGATGAGGTTGTAAAAGGTGTTGCTAATCATTCACCAAAAATTAGAGAAATTTCATTTAGAGATTTTATGCTTGAGTTCAATAATGAGTTTCATTCTTTTATGGAATGTGAAGAGTTTTCAGTTGTATGGGAAAATATAGATGGTGAGATTCATATCAATGAGATATACAATCAAGACACTGGTTGTTCCTATTGGAGACCACCAGCATATGATTCTGATTGGGATGAGAACGATGATGTTATCGTTAGTTCTCTTTTGATGTTCGGAGAATTAGAACAGCAAATAGGAGTTGTTATATAATGAAAAAAGAAAAGATACTAGAGATGTTGATGGAGATAGAAGGTGAGTTAGATGACGCTTTCTATTCTTTACCAGAGTACGATTCTAACTCTGATTCACAGAGTTATATAGATGGTGCTCGGTGTACTCTTTACCATCTGAAAGACGAGATAGAGAAATCTATTATAACCGATAAACAATTAGACCCTATAGAAAGGTGGGCTGATGAACCTGCTTGATAAACTAATTGAAACATTTGATGGCGAGATAATGGTAGACAATCAATGGCGTGTAGATGGTTCAAATGGTAAACACTATACAGTAGAATGGGATCCTTATCACAGAAGTTATAGCTGTGGATGTAAGGGTTATAAGTTTAGGAGAAATTGTAGACACATTACAAATCTGAGTGAAACGTTTAGGAGAAGAATGCATGCTGGATAAAATAGATCATGTAGCAGTGCCAGTTCTAAATATTAGAAAGGGTATTACCTATTATAGAAAGAATTTCAAATGTGAGGTATTGCATGAAGATGAAACTTGGGCATTACTAAAGTTTGAAAATACAAACTTAGCATTAGTATTACCATTTGAACATCCACAGCACTTTGCTGTAATTGATGATCAGTTAGAGGGTGGGGATATACATAGGGACGGGAGTCGTTCTACATATGTACATGACCATCAAGGTAATATGATAGAAAGAATAACATATAAGGATATAGATAATGAAAGCTAAAGTAAACGATACAGTAAAGTTCAAAGCAAAATCATTGGGTAATGGTACAGTAAGATGGTTACCGGATGAAGATGAGCCTGATTATCCATCGGATAATATGTATACGATAGAATTAGTAAATGGTAATACTATCAGATGTACTGAACAATATTTTGAGATAGTTGAAGAGGAAGAGGAAGAGTAGATGGTAGAGATTCAAAAAAATAGTAGAGAAGTAATTAGGATAAATGCTTCTGAGTACGAAGGACATCAGTTTGTTGATTTGAGAATATGGTACGATGATAATGGTGAAATGAAGCCAAGTAAAAAAGGTATCTCATTCAACCCATCAAAGGCTAAGGATGTTATAGAAGGAATTTTACAAACAGTAGAGGAGAGTAATTGGAAAAGCTTCTAACCAGTAAATTAGCTTGGTCTATATGTGCTCAATTGGTAGGAGCATTGATTGCTTTCTTTCAATTACAAGGTTGGGTAGTGTGGAATAAGCCGTGGTTACAATCTGTATGGTGGATGTATGCTACAAGTCTATTTATAGCACCACTATTCTTTTACAGTACCAAATGGTCATACGAATACTTTGGTGCTTTTTGGAATATGAGATTGGCTGGGTTTGGTATAAGTACAATTGTATTTGGCGTAATGGCTTGGATGTTCATCGGAGAGATACCAACTATAAAAACAATGATTAGTTTACTATTAGCATTAGCAATCATTCTAATCCAGATAAGTAATCTGTGAGTAGAAAATTTTCAAATACCAGCAAAGGGGATAATAAGTACAGTTCTCATCCATACAAAGTACCTGTAAATTATAAAGCGTTACAATACACAAAAATTAAGGAACTTCAAGTTCGTATGATGAAGTGGTTATCTTATGTCAAAGATTATAAACCAACAAAGAATGGTATTGGTTCTATCGTATTTCATAAGAACAAATGGCAGCATAGATTTACTTTTAGTCTTAGATGTCAGAAAAGAGCTGGTGAGTTAAACAGAGAGGAATTAGAACAACTAAACTATTACTGGAAGGTATATGACGAAAGCAGACTTTCATAAAAAATATTCAAATGCCGGTAAAGGCGATAAACTAAGAAGAGGAATAAGTCAAGATGAATGGGAAAAGAAATACGACAAGATCTTTAGAAAAAAAGATAGAGGAAATAACAAAAGGCCCGCACCTAAAAAGTGAAATGAAAGATATGATACAAGCAGAGGCTCTTTATATAAAATTTATCAATAATGATATAGCACTAGCATAGGAGAAACAAATGAGTGGTTTAGAACAATGGGGAACATTTTTTGCTATAATGTTCTTAGTATGGTCTACAGATATTGTAGATTGGATAGCTGATAAGATAGAAGAAAGGTTCAAGAAAAAGTAATGGAATTATTTTTATTTGGCGTGTTCCAACTGATACTTATTCAGGCCTATATGATTTGGAAGTTATATAAAAAAACAAAGTGGTGGGAAGAAACTTATCATAAGACTAAAAGAGCCCACGCAGAAATAATAAAAAGATATGTTTTTAAAGGAGTAAAATAGTGGAATTTAGTATGTATTTTCTAATGGGAGTTATTGCTCCATCATTTCTAAACCTAATACATTTGGTTATGAATATTTATATAGTAGTTGCTAGAGGTAACATACTCAGTTTAGGATTTAGTGGAATAAGTTTTCTAACTAAATCAATGGGTATGATATTTCTTACCTGGCTAGGTGTTTCTGTAATTGAGTTGGACTTTAGAATTTATGTTCCAATACTTACATTCGTTTGGTTTTTCTCACACGTTGCAGAAGCATTTGTTATACAACATTATATGGAAGAAAATGTTCCTAAGTGGTTCAAAGATTTACAAATAAAATAAGGATGGTTATAATATGAAAAAACAAGAATGGTTAGAAGAAAAAGTTATGTGTGATGAGTGGGGAAGACCACCGTCACTAGCAGATGTTCCGTTGACAATAATGAAAAGAAAAGATGCTTTTATAAAGCAAAACGAAAATGATTTTACAATAAACAAATTATGGGAGAAAGCAAGTAGTGATAAGTCAATTCAAAAGTAAGAGGGCTCTAAAAGAAATTCGTAAGATGAAGTTGAAAAGAAAGAAGATGAATACTCTGAGAGCAAGAGCTAAATACGAAAACAGTCCAAAAAGAAATCTATTGAATGCTATTGATAGAAGAACAATCGGACAACAAATGATATCAAAGAAGATACTATCTCCATCGAATGCATGATGTAGTTTTTATGACAGCATTGGTTACTGAAAGATGTGACCCAAATAAATACATAGAGCAGTATTCTCCATATGCTATAAAGTCTTGGAAGAAGTGGTGTGAGAAAAATAATCACATATTATTTGTATTCAACCAAAGCCACATAGATACGGACTATATGATGCCTACCTGGCAGAGATGGAATGTACATCAGATACTAGAAGATTCTGGAATAGAATACAATAGAATTTTATTAGTAGATGCTGATACAATGGTTCATCCTGACTGTCCTAATATATGGGATCAAGCAAAGGGAAATTATGGTGGAGTTATAGATGATTGTACATTGGAATGGATACATCATAGTATAGTAGGATATCAGAAATTCTTTCCTGGCGACAGATTAGATTGGGAAAGGTATGTAAATAATGGCATGATTGTTTTACCAGAGAGTGTTATTTCTGCTAAAGCATTATGTAAAGAGATACTGGACTTCTATGAAAAGAATAGAGAAGATTTGGTATGGATGGAAAAGAACGATTACAGAGGTACAGACCAAACACCAGTAAACTATATAGCTGACAATTATCCTAAGACTTTTTTATCTAAAAAGTATAATCTAAATTTACTTGGGGTTAGAAAAATATTAGATAATGATATGTATCTTGACTTGGGATATGTGTGGCATTTCAATGGTACTGAAACTAGTGAAAGAATAGAATATATGAAAAGGTGTTGGGAAAACATAAAGGATAAATAATGGCTGGAGCAGAAACTATACACGAAGTTTTAACATTTGTACCTAAAGACTATACAGATGTAATAGAAACAGGAACTTTTCTTGGACATGCAACAAAACGATTTGCTGATAAGTATGATACAGTACATACTATAGAGCTAGATGATAAGTTGTCTAAGTTTGCTGAACAGGGTATGAAAGAAAATGGATATGAGAATATTACTTGTTGGGTAGGAGACAGTGCTGAGATTCTTCCTAAACTAATATCAGACTACAATAAAAACTTTTCCGATAAAAAAGTTTTATTTTATCTTGATGCTCACTGGAGTGGAGATGAAAGCGTCAAAGAATATAAAGATGGTTGGAGTGGTCCTATGAGTTGGATTGGAAACTATACTGCTCATAAAGGAAAAGATAATAATCCAACATCACAAGAACAAGTACCGCTGGAAGAAGAGCTATTAGGGATATACAATAATTTTAAAAATGAATGCGTGATATGTGTAGATGATTATGATAAATTCGATGAAGATGGAAAAGGACTAAGTGGCGTGATGTTTGAAGCTGAAGATTGGTCTCATATAAATCTAAGTAAAATATTCATTAGTATGTCCGACAGAGTAGTTGATATGTTTTCTGTAAATAATAGACTTGTAATAAAACTAAAGGAAAAAAATGTACTATAAAAAAAACTCAGCCTTTCTGATATTTGGAGAGCAATTGAATAAGATAATAGCTTGTTTACATTTATTGTTAGAACGTAACGTAAATAACAAAGGACTAGGTGAATTTATAAAACAGTTAGAGAGTATAAAACCATATGAAGAATTACTTGATGAGTTCATCGAAGATTCTGAAGCAGCTAAGGTAATATCTAATCTAAAAGTAGATAGTATGGAACAGATGCTAAACGATTTGGGTCTAACACTAAAAAGAGATGACGAATGAAAAAACCTATAGAAGTTATAATAGAGTTAGTAGAGAAAAATCCTAATGACATGCATCTAGGAGAGCTTGTACGACAATATATCAGAGAACAGTTCGGATATAAAAAGAATAAATAAATATTTTTCATATTCTCTATATTTATAAGTGTATACATTTATATCGGGAGAACTTTCTATGGATAGAAAAACATTAGAAGCTATAGTACATGAAGAAGTAACATCTTTTACTGAATCATTTCTAAACGAAAATCCAGCAGTTATAGCAACTGCAGCTAGGATGGCAGTACAAAATGCACAAGGAAAAAAAGTATCTGTAAATACTGCTCGTCAGACTAATTACGCTTCAAAAGATCCAAGTGCTCATAAAAAAGCTAAGAGTATCTTTCAAAGAATAAAAGATAAATTTAAAAAGAAGGACAGTCCTAAAAAAGCAGCTCCAAAAAAACAAAGTAAGTCTGATGCTGACCATTATGCTAGACAATTTGGTGGTAAGTTAGAACAAAAAATAATCGGTAAGTTACTAAGTAAGTGATGGCTGAAAGAGAAGGAAAGATGGCAAAGTATGATGCTAAAGAGATAGCACAAGATGCTGTAGATGTATTTAAGATGATAGAGCCGGATATGGATTTGCCTGAATGGCTAGAAGCTAAGATTACAAAATCAGCAGACTATATGAATTCTGTAAAGGATTATCTAACACATCATATGTCTCAGAAAGACTCTGTAGAAGAAAGTAAAACTTCTGATATGATGAAATCTATTCGTAAAGGCCCTAAAGCAGGACCTTGGCTTATTATAGTAAGTAAAAATAATAAAGTAGTATCACAAGTATCTGTAAAGAATCTGAAGGAGATTCCAGCATACTTAGCTGCTTTAAGACCAAGGTATCCAAACCATCGTATCGGTATAGAAGCTAAAGATGGTAAGATAGTTTACAGAGAAGGAACTTGTGGTTATGGTGTTGACGGAGAGTTAGGAGATGAACCAGCAGGACCTCATCTACTAAAAAAGAAATCAAAAACAGAACAAGTAATAAAGGCTATAAAAGAAAATACTTGTGTAAACTGTGGTAATATTGTAAATGAAGATTTAAGAAATTGGTTCAAATCAAAGTGGGTAAATATCGGTAAGAAAGATAAATCTGGTAAACATCCTGCTTGTGGAACTAGTGGAGATAAACGTGGATATGCTAAATGTGTACCAGCATCAAAGGCTGCTTCGATGTCTAAAAAAGAAAAAGAATCGGCAACTCGTAGGAAGAGGGCGGCACAGAATAAAGCTGGTAGAGGTGGTAAGAAAATCAAAGGACAAGGTAGGAAGCCAGTAAATGTTTCTACTCATACTAAAGGTAAAAAGAGTGGAACAGGTAAAGGTTCATAATGGCTGATTTAGTATTACCAAGAGGAGAGACTAAAGTTCTCAAAGCAGAAGATAAGAATTATGATAGAGGCTTATTAGTAAAACTGCTTGATAATGGTGGATACAAAATGGCTTATTGGTATGACAAACCAAACAAACCATATCCAGTAGAAATTATAGTTGATGGTAAAAGTATTACAAAGGATGGTAAAGTAGTAGAGATGAAATTCCACCCAAAAGATTATTACGATAAAGGGGAGAATGTAATGACGAAAGAGATTGCAGAACAAAAACTTAATATGTTCTTAGAAAAGAATGTACCTACAGATGCGAGTAAATGGTCTTATTACAAATCACAAGCAAAAAAGAAATTCGATGTTTATCCATCAGCGTACGCTAATGGTTGGGCAGCTAAACAATATAAAGCCGCTGGTGGTGGTTGGAAAAAAGGATAGTATAATGAATAAACTAAATGAAGCTCCAAGTAAAGAGGGGCAAGATAAGTTAATCAAAACATTTATAGATGGCGCACTTAAAAAGGCTGGAATCGAAGTGTTGAAATATAAACCAATGGACAAGTCAAAGATAGGTAATAATAGATGGGGTGGATTTTACACCGTAAAATCAGCAACTGGTAATGATGTATTACCATTTTATGTACACTCAAATTTAGCTATTGATTTAGGAGTTTCATCAAAAGATTTTATAATCGGTAAATATTCAGAAATGAGTAAGGTTGTAAACAATCTCAAAAAATTTAAGAAGAGTGATTTGGAAGAGGGAATTGGCGATATGATGTCTAAGAAGATTAGCAAACATAAAGGAACAAGAAACTCAGCTGATGCTAAAAAGGTAGAAAAGTTACTTTTAAAATATGGTAATACTAAAAAAGATGTTGCTGATATGATGAAGAAATATGACTATGTATCCAAAACCTACAGAAATGCTAAACCGGCTAAAAAGGCTGAAATACTTAGTAGCTTACGAGAATCCATAGTCGAAGGTATATTCGGTAAATTTGATACTGGAGCAGGATTCAAAGGTAATGGTATGACAGTATATGACAGAAACCAAGAGAAGGCTGGTGACTATAAAGATATAGCTCATATTGCTCCTAATGGTAAGATTACTATATATGATAAGAAAGTAAAGAAAGAACCTAAGTTGATGCAGTCATTGAATAAGATATCACAAGAGTTTAAGAAAACATTTAAAGAATCCGTAAATGAAAGCATCTCTGCATTTGATGTAGATTTCTACAAAGACACTAACAATAGACAGACATCACATGAAGAAATAGTTAAAGGTGATAAA
>Ga0209631_10000536_pt1 | contig 51893 bp, 56 predicted proteins | sample COG_08_FD_184752 | JGI IMG/M metagenome (GOLD analysis project Ga0209631, IMG submission 184752) | Pelagic Microbial community sample from North Sea - COGITO 998_met_08 (SPAdes) (version 2) | ecosystem: Environmental > Aquatic > Marine > Neritic zone/Coastal water | place: Helgoland, sampling... | reverse complement strand
ATTTAGTGGGAGCAAATTACTGGAATAAGAAAGAAGAATTAGAGAGTTGGAAAGAAATATGTAAATACATTATCACTCCGGATAGTGATACAACCATAAGCACCTCTTTATGGATGCAAAATACATGGGGATATAAATATGGAGGCAGTATTGATATAGATTGTAATTTGCAATGGGACGAAGAGAAAGATTGTGAACCGTCGCAATCGCGATTAGCAAATCTTTCTCAAAAGAAAGAAAATATGACAGAAAGAAAAATGGAAATATGGGGTCAAATAATGACAGCCAATGCGATAAGTCAAGTAGCCTGTCTTAAAAAATACACTATTGGAAAAAATAAAGATTTGTCGAAAGCCACAAAAGACGATATGGAAAAAAAGGCAAGTGGCATCGCGAAGAAGCTGGAGAAGGAGAAGGGGGAGAAGGAAAATCTATATAAGGACGAAATGAAAAAAATGGGTCGTCAGTCTTTTTTTAATGGATCGAACAATAAAATTAACCCAAGAAATAGCATGATACGTCGCGGTTTGCAAACGGCCAAAAAAGCATGTATGAAGATTAGTACCATATTTAATACGTGTACAACTAGTAAAGGGGATAACATTATGTCTCTCCCATATGTGGCACTTACAAATATGTATTTATTGGCACCAACAGATAAAATGTTAAACTATTGGTGGCAAAAAGAAACTTTATTATTTGTACCTTTACTAGAAGGTTCAAACGACGAAGCCAAATTAGACGGTGATATTCCAATACCAAAAAATTGGAAGGATGCTGAGGAAAAAAAATTAACACAAACATTACCTGAAAAAGTCAAGCAATTAATATTAAGACGTGTCAATGGTATTATGATTAGAACAAATATAAATGAAGCATCACGAACGAAAGAAGAAAGAAAAATAAAGAAAGAAGATAAAGAAGCATTTCAAAAAGAATATAAAATTCGAATGAAAAAATCAGCAGAAATAAAAACAAGGCTAATGCAAGAATGTCAAACGAATTATATCAGAGCACAAATATCAAAAAAAATATTATTAAAAAAATTTAATGCTTGTCGCAGTATGTCGATATTATTAGCTAAGGAACAACATGCAGAAACACTGATGGCAAATAGAGAGCGAGAAAGATTTAACAGAGTATTTAAAGGAAAATCTGAATTATTGATTGAAGATACCATATCCGAAATATTACAGACCCGTCAGGATCAATTGGCTTTTAATACCAGATTTGAAAGTGTGAGAAGAAATACATTTTTATTAGAAACACGAGGACAAGATGCTGCGAAACAATATGTATATGATCCTATTAAAATGGGCGATTGGGTTAAATTACAAATATTATCTGCGCATCAATTAATGCTCGAATGTTGGTCTATGCCACTTGATGCAAAACAAGAAGGCGAAAATACAATATTATATGGAATTAAATCTGCTCTTTTACGGAACCCTTTCAAAAAAAAACAAGACAAGAATACATTCAAAATTGGCGATACGGTAGAATATTTGGAGAAAGTCAAAAGTATGGAAGAAATAAATGGTAAGCGCAAAATCAAATATCAAAGATGTAAAATAATTCAAGTTGACGATGTTGAAAACACGTCAGAAAAAAGATATGATATTCAATTCGAAGAAAGTACAGCATTACAACCAAACCTAGACTATATACCCAAGAGTTCTCCATTATGGATTAAGTTCAAATTATTATTACTTTATATGAGTGGATTATCGTCATTTTTAAGAGACGAATATAAACCCTTATTTGCAGAACACGAAAGTGATACAGCCACTGACGAGAAGCCTTTATCAAAAAAAGAGGGAGATAAAGAAGAGGAGGCAAACCTATTACAACTATTTAATAAGTATAAGGCTCTATCTAATGGTAAGAACAAATCGTTAAATCTGACCGAGATGAGAGTTAGACTATGTAAATTGTGGTTGTTATTTAGTGCAGTAACAGGTTGGTGTAATTATAAAGATCTTTTTGGGGTTGATGAACTCAAAAAATTTAAAGTAGAAAATGATCGAGTTATTTTAGTGCGAAAAAAGAGACCACCTAGTGGCGCCGAGTGTATACGTGAAAGAATCGCTAAAGGGGCAAAGTGTAAGATATCATGTGGATGGGCAAAATTAATCATTGCGCAATCTTCAAAAGACGGACAAGATTTAAAATTAAACTGGTTGGGTCAATGGATGGAAAAATCAGCAAGAAAAAATACAAAAGATGCTGTTTGTAAAAGAGCACCCCTATCAGGAGGCGACTGCTATGACGATCAAAAGAGGCCTGAAAGATTGGAATATTGGCCACGGCCAAAGACGATAGAGAGTAAGGATGAAGAAAAAAATGTCCCCGGCGACCCAATAACAAGGTCGCCATATCAGCCGGCTATCAATCCGATGGATATCGCGGGGGGTGGTAAATGCGATATTAGAGATCTGTTACTAAGAGTTAAAATACCTGCTGGAGATAATATGGATTATTCATCGACCAAGGTCAATCTAAATATGAAAAAAATAGCTACCAAATATACTGAAAAAGCCATGAATGAATTTGCTAAAAATTTTAAAATTACTGAATATATGTTGAAGTCGAAAAAATGTGAAGGAGAAAACCCACTAGGTATAAATTGTAGATCTATTGCGGCACCATATAAAAATGAAGAAATTATAAAATGGATAGAAGATAATAGAAATCGGAGAAGTGCAGAAGAGTGCAAAGAAGAGCAAGAAAAATCCTCAGGCCCAAAAATATGGGCAGATGGCAGACCTGATTCATTAGCAGAAGGCGCAGCAAAAGTGGTAGGAACGGCGGCAGCAAAGGCAAAAAAGGCAGCTAAAGACACTGCAAAAGGAGTCGGAAAGCAATTTAGCGATCCGAACAGTGCACTTCGCCAAGGGGTATCCAATGCAGCGGCAGCGGCAAAAAAGGCAGCTAAAGACACTGCAAAAGGAGTCGGAAATCAATTTCGCAATCCGAACAGTGCACTTCGCCAAGGGGTATCCAATGCAGCATCAAAGGTAGGAACGGCTGCAAAATTTGCGCATAGACAGATTACCGATCCGAACAGTGGGTTGCGAAAGGGATTAAGCAACTTGCGCAAGACAATGAAAAGGTATAAAAAAAAACGAAGGCGTAAAACAAGACGTTTATTAGATGGTCACAGATATCAAGGAGATGATTGCGATGATGAATGTCAAAAACGTATGGCGCAACAGCAATTTATTTCTATACTAATACAACCAACACCTGGTATAAAACCTGGTTATACAGTTTCGTTAATACAAGAGCCTAGTGGACCATTGGCAGCACAGGCTGTGGCAATGTTAGCGCGTTCGGCAGCGAGACAATCGAATAGTACAGGTACTGGTCAAGAAAACCAACCTCCGACTGTACCGACCGTACCGACAGTACCGGCAATACCTATAGATTCAGACACACCTATAGATGCACCGATAGCTATAGCTACACCTATTGGAAAAATGGTTCCTGCTTTCTAATAATTTAATTAAGTATAAATACAAATATTTAATTAAAAACTTAATGTTCTATGTCTCGGACTACTCGATAAAGTTGGTTTATTTATTTCAGTCTTAAAATCAATCAATGTGAATATTATACTATCAATTTTGATACATAATTTATTGCCTTCTGACTCTTTTTCACAGTCGCTGTATGTTTTTTTAAGATTGTAAAGCCCTGGAATTATTTTACTTACAAGTTCTATCATGCTATTGCATACAGTTGAATTATTTGTCCACCCTTTATGCTTATCTGCTTTCAATTCATCACAAAATTTAAAGAAATTACTAAAGTCAGTATCTATATCTGTGAATGTTTTGGTACGATCCTCATTCCACCACCATCTAGATAATTTTTGACTATATCCATTTTTTTGCACATAATATTTATTATCGTATTTTCCCAATTTATCACATTCCTGAATATCAGCTAATGGGCTAAATAATGCATTATATTTTTCATATTTTTCAATAAAAATTTTATTTGGTTGCACGATCATTCTAAAGGTCGTTCCAAGAGATAATTTACTTAACATGCCTACTATATATAGGAAATATATTATATAAAAGGGATATACCGAGGCTGATTATTTTCATAAATTGTAACTTTAAAAGCATCATTATAACCCTCTACATAAACAGTATCCCCGTTAAAAAGTTCATCGCATCCATATTCATTCGTACAGCTTTTACCACTCCGGCTAACCGGTAACTTTATACTATTATTTTTATCACTCATTGTGTAATACTGCCATTTATTTCTATTAGTATGTAAAGCTCTTCCCATCAATGGAAGCATTGTTTCTTTACCATTTACTCTTGTTAATAGTCCTGTTTGGGAATAATTTGTGTCGTATCCTCTAGTTCTTATATTAATAGGAATCCCTCTGGGATCACTACTATCTGGTGGAAAAAATGTGTTATTTTTTAATGGCGCAACAAATGGGTTTAAAAGTATATTTCCGGGATGATTACTAAATCCTTTATTAAATTTCGGAAAAAATCCTCTATCAACTACTTTTTCCTGAATAATAATTGGTTGGGTTGAACTCTGTTGACTTTGACGAGACTTTGTATGATACATGTATAATCCTACTAATCCTAAAATGCATATTAAAAATATTACCGTAATATTTTCAATACATAAAACACCTGGTGGACAACGTTTACTCATCTATATATATTTGCAAACTTTATTTCTTATTACCGCCGGGAATAAATCTTTCCATTATGGGAGCAAATCGCTCTACCATTCCTAACATTCCTGATCCTTCTAGTTTAGTCATTAACCCTTCTGCTGTTTTTAACATTGGCTCTAATTGTCTAATTTGTTCAGCTAAATTATCTTGTGTCATTGCATTGCCTTTTCCCCCACTTTTCATAATTCCCTGGAGAGAATTAAACTGCTTTTCTAATGAACTAGCATAATCGGTTTGTTCACCTCCGGTAACTTCATCTTCTTCAGATTCATTAGCTGCCTCTGCAATATCACCATCTTTTTTGTCTAAAATCGCAACTGCCTTTTCTTCTACCTCCATTGCCTCTTGTTCATTTATATTTTTTGATTCTTTTTCTCTATCCTTTTTGTTCTCTTTCCCATTCAGTGGTGATTCGAACCCTTCTTTTTCGGTCCATGCCCATTCGCTTCTCATTGGGCCTCTTAATAATACCGCCCCCAATATTGCGGCGCTTAAAATGACAATCATATTTCTACTAAAGTAATGCGTCAAAGCCCCAATTGCTACCATTAAAGTAAGAGATTCATAATCATGCATTGCTAGATATCCTAAAACATTAGTAATTGCAAAAAATAGTAAAATATATAAGACATATTTATTCGTTAGCACATTAAAAGCCATTATATTATATATAATTTATATAAAATAATAATTATGGATTAATTATTTTTTGCCGTTAGAATGTTTTTCAATGCATTTTCCATTTTTATCTTTTTTTTTACATTTATCTTTCAAATTCTTCAACATCTCGACCTCTTTTTCTTTATCTTCAAGACTATCAAAACCCTCCTTAACACGCCCGCATCCAAAGACAACATTGGCTACGAAAAGACCGCAAAGGATATCCAATGAACGGTTCTTAGTAAACATGTTGGCAAGATAGGTAGTAATTCCAAAAATAACGACGCATTCGGTTGATCCTAAACTAACGTATCCCAAAACATTAATAACCATAAGCACTAAAGCTACATAGTAAAGAACTTTGCTCTTAAGAATTTTATCGAGTTTCATTATACTATATTTCAATAAAAAAAATTGATTAAACCTATTCGTGAATATTACCTAAAGCATCCATGACAACTCAATTCGAATTAGCACACTGTGAACTATATCATCCACATATACACGGTGAAGTTTATAATGAAGATCAACCTTATGATACACCTTTTCATGATAAAGATTATATTTATTCATCATATCTATATCACGGCAATATTACATTAGATGAATTTTATGACGATGACTATATTATTGATATAGGACATTATCCAAATCCCCCACATCCATTTGTCCGTAATTGGGATCAGGCAATTAAACCATACTCTATGCAAATTGTCCAAAGAATAGATCATGGATATTATGCATTATGTATTGTGAAAACGATTTGGCTAAAAATAATACAGCGAAAATGGAAAAGATATTATCATTCCATGTTAGCTAAAAGAAAAAATCCTAGAAATTTGATGTATCGTCAAATTACAGGCAAATGGAAAAATTAACGCCGTCTTCTTTTGCGTTTCCTTTGCCTTTTTCTTCTTTTTCTACGCGTATCTTTTTTAGACGGCTTTTTAACTCTCCTAGACATCCGCTGACTTAAACGTTTTTCCGCTGCCAAACTTGCTCGCCTGGTATATTTGTAACCGCCATATAATGAAGAACTAGAAGAATTAACACTGCATCCACATCCTCCTCTAGTTTTGCGCGTTCCTTTTCTTCTCCCACCTTTTTTTTTGGTTCGTGATTTGCAATTTCCCATTTATACATTAATATTAGATTTTTTATTAATAGTTGATTTTACTTGCTTTATAGCCAGTCTTATTTTTTTTTTAATTTGTTCATTATCAGTACTTTTAAGACTTTCTTCTAAATAGGTGACAATATTATTTACTTCTTTTTCTTCATCGCCAATTTCTTCCAATAAATGTTTCATATATGAATTTCTAGACGAACTCGCTTTTTCTTTTATATTATCTACTTCATCACACACCTTATTCATGGCGATATTTAATTGTTGAAGGAGCGCATCTCTTTCTGCAAGACTCATTTATATATCATTATCATTAAATTTTTAATTAATAATTTAATTAGATAATACTTGTTTCTAAAAGAATTTCCGCAATTAAAAATTTATAAAATAATCCGTGTAGTACATATTTTTTTTAAAAAATATTTAAATATTGAGTGATATTATTTAGGATGTCAAAAAATGTTAACGAACCTCTTCTTTCCGAAAACCCAAATCGCTACGTAATGTTCCCATTGCAAGACCATGATATCTGGTCTCTATACAAAAAAATGTTTGATTGTATGTGGCGAGCCGAAGAAATCGATTTATCCAAAGATTTGATTCATTGGAAAACACTGAATTCAAATGAGCAACATTTTATCAAAATGGTTTTGGCTTTTTTTGCGGCATCAGATGGTATTGTATTAGAGAATCTAGGAATGCGTTTCTTATCTGAGGTTCAACTTCCTGAGGCAAGAGCTGCCTATGGATTTCAACTTATGATGGAGAACGTGCATTCAGAAACATACTCCTTATTAATCGATAGTTATATTAAAGATGCTACCGAGAAAAAGAAATTATTTGAAGCAATCGATAATTTTCCTTGTATTAAAAAAAAGGCAGATTGGTCTATTAAATGGATCAATGATAAAAGATCCAGTTTTGCTGCAAGATTGGTGGCCTTTGCTTGCGTAGAAGGTATTTTCTTTTCCGGTTCATTTTGTAGTATATTTTGGCTTAAGAAACGAGGTCTGATGCCTGGTCTCACGTTCAGTAATGAGCTAATTTCAAGAGATGAAGGCATGCATACAGACCTAGCCGTTATGTTGTTTAATAAATTAAATAAGAAACTAAATAAGCAAAAGATCAAAGAAATTGTCAAAGAGGCAGTCGCTATTGAGAAAGAATTTATTTGTGATGCATTGCCTTGTAAATTAATAGGAATGAATAGTAAACTCATGAAACAATATATTGAATTTGTCGCTGACCGGCTTTTGACACAATTAGGTTGTACTAAGGAGTATAAATCTGCAAATCCTTTTGATTTCATGGAAATGATATCGCTTGAAGGTAAAACCAACTTTTTTGAAAAGAGAGTGGGTGATTATAGTCTAGTATCTGATACAAAGAGCGAAGCAGTATTTGATATGTCTAATATCGAATTTTAATGACTAGTTATAATAATTTAAAACAAGTATTTTATAACATATATATGAAAATTCTTGTTTACGGAAGTAAAGGCTGGATTGGCCAACAGTTTATGAAAATAGTAGAATCATATAACGTAGTAGAAGGAAGTTCTAGGTTGAATGATGTAGAGGCTATAAAAAAAGAATTAAGCGATAATACTCCGACTAATGTTTTTTGTTTTGTTGGTAGAACCCATGGTAAAATTGGAGAGAAAGTCTTCACAACAATTGATTATTTGGAAGAACCTGGTAAACTTGTTGATAATATAAGAGATAATTTATTCTCACCAGTAAATCTTGCAAAAATATGTAACGATATGAATATTCATTTAACATATCTAGGAACAGGATGTATATTTAATTATGATAAAAATCATCCATTTGGTCAAGAGATTAATGGATTCACAGAAGAATCTGATCCCAACTTTTATGGATCAGGTTACTCTATTGTAAAAGGGTTTACAGATCAAATAATAAACCTTTTTCCTAACGTCTTAAATCTGAGAATACGTATGCCAATTACTGATATTCCAAATCCTAGGAATTTTATTACTAAAATTGCTACTTATGATAAAATTTGTAGCATATCAAATTCCATGACCGTTTTGCCTGAACTTTTACCGATGGCCCTAGAACTAGCAAAGCAAAATCATACAGGTACATTAAATTTAACAAATCCAGGTTTAATTAGTCATAATGAAATTCTTGAAATGTATAAAGAAATAGTTGACCCCGAATTTAAATGGAAAAATTTTACTCAAGAAGAACAAGCAGAGATATTGGCAGCTGACAGATCGAATAATTTTCTAGATACTAGTAAACTTCGGTCATTATTTCCAAATGTTAAACATATTAAAGAAAGTGTACGAGAAATGCTTATTGAATATAAAAAACATGATTTTCCTAAGAAACCAATTTATGCTGAAACAGATTTTGAAAATAGAAAGGAAACCACACTTCTTATTACAGGAGGTTGTGGATTTATAGGATCTAACTTTATTAATTTAATAATGGAAAGATATGACAAAATTAATTTAATTAATTTCGACGCAATGTATTATTGTGCAAATGAAACAAATATTGATAAAAAATGGAGAGATTCTGAGCGTTATATTTTAGTAAAGGGAAATTTATGCTCAATGGATCTAGTTAAACACGTATTAAATACACATAAACCTACTCATATCATTCATTTTGCTGCCCAATCGCACGTCCAAAATTCATTTTCTGATGCTCTGCAATATACTAACGATAATATTGTTGGTACTCATACATTATTAGAGGCTTCGCGTCTATACGGCAAAATTCAAAAATTTATTCATGTTTCTACAGACGAAGTTTATGGAGAATCTATGATATCCGTTGATGAAAAACATAAAACCGAACATTCTATTTTATGTCCAACAAATCCATATGCAGCTACAAAAGCAGGAGCTGAATTAATCGCTCAATCCTACAATCACTCTTTTAATATGCCTATAGTAATAACAAGAGGAAATAATGTATATGGTCCTAATCAATATCCTGAAAAGGTAATTCCCCGATTTATTCAACAATTAAAAAATAAACAAAAAGTTACTATTCAAGGCGACGGAAGTTGTGTAAGAGCGTTTTTGCACTCTTATGACACTGCAACTGCTTTTCAGTGTATATTAGAAAGGGGTAAGATTGGTGAAATTTATAATATCGGTTGTGATGAAGATATGGAATATTCTATTATGGAGGTAGCAAGAATTTTAATAAAAGCTATTCACAATACAGAAGACTACGATAAATGGATTAGTTATATAGAAGACCGTCCTTTCAATGATCAGAGATATTATATAAGTAATCGTAAATTAAAAGATTTAGGATGGGAGATTACCGTAAATTTTGACGAGGGAATCAAAATGTTGCATAAAGGTTTACTCACTAGATAATTGTGCTAATATTCCGCCATCTATTACTATATTATTTCCATTCAGAAAAGTATTATTATTTATAAAAAGACAAGTATTTGCTATATCGACAGGGGAGCCAATATTTTTTAACAGATGTTTCTCTTTAAGATTTTGCAAGCGTTGTTCCGATAGGTGACTTCTTAACATTTGTGTATCTATTGCCCCTGGGCTTATACTATTAACTCTAATTCCAAATGGGGCCAAATCTATCGCGGCATTTTTTGTAAAACCTACTAAAGCGGCTTTGGAAGACGCATAACTAGCTATATGTTTAGACGTAGCAACAGCATGAATTGATGCAATGTTGATTATATTTGTTTTACTCTTTTTCATAGTATCAATTCCATATTTAATCATTAAAAAAACCGCTTTTACATTACACGCATACGTATTATCCCATTCTTCATTAGTATATTCCCATATTGGTTTACAACATTGATATGCTGCACAATGTATTAAACAATCCAATGAATCTAGTTTATTCATAAGTAATTTTATTTCATCACTATTAAACAAATTTACTTGATAATAAGATGTAGTATCAGGATTGGAAGATGTTTCATGTATATCTATTCCAATTACTGACCATCCTTTTTTTTTAAACGTTTTGCATATTTCGGAGCCTATACCTCCATTTGATCCAGTTATTAAAACAGTAGACATTAATAAAATCTATAACTTATTATTTAAATAATAGTATTAAAATAATATAAATGAAAGGTATTTATGTTGTTTGTATGTTAATATCGCCATCAATAGTATTATCCAGTTATCTTCATTATAACAACATTAAAAATGATAGTTATAAAAATGTTAAATTTGATTTTAAATTTTTAAATTATTACTTGAGTAGTGTTTAATTAAACTAATAAATTACTTGTATTTGTTAAGGTCACCCGTTTTTTGTTTGTTATATTCATGACCCCAAATTTTTTCTGTATTATGTTTACATTTACTATGCATAGTTCTTCTATCGCGATCGAGACACATACAATTAAATAAAATTTTATGATATGTTTCTTTATGATATTTTTTATTATTATAAACTATATAATAATCGTTATCAGTATTATCACGAGGATGCCATAAATGGATATAATTATAATTATCTATAAAAGTTTTAGCTTTATATTTTTCTAATAAAATTACATCTAAAGCTCTATCTTCACAACCATATGTCATATACTCAAACCATAACCCTAATTTTTCAAAAATTTTTCTATTAGCTATTAATATACCTCCCGATATTGTATATAGATTACTTTTGTGTATTCCATTATTTCCTAATGCTTTTGCATTGCAATACTGCGTTGTATTATGGTTATCCAATTTTTCAATAACATTATATGGAGATATAAAATAGTATTTATTTGTTTTAATATGATGTATTAGAGGTTGAATGTTTTGTTTTAATGGTAAATCACAATCTCCCATAATTAAGATCTGTTCCTTTCCAATAAAATGCTTAATAGTACAGTTAAACCCGTGTGCTCTATCAAAATTTCCTGAATTATTTAAAATAAAGTTATGTTTAATATTGAAATTTTTAAATTTGCTTATTATTTTTGCTAACTTTGAACTTTTTGATTTTCCTATTTCAGTTATATAAATATTAAAATTAAATAATTTACCAGTTAAAAGTATAGTATAATATAAGTTTCTTAACCGATATAAATCAGATATTGAATTATTCTCACGATATAATATTATATATGCTACTTCATCATTTTTTTTATTTTGATTGGGAATTATTTTATCATTATTAAAAATTAAATTTAATTCTTTTGTTATTGAATTATTATTAGTTATTTGATTTGCATGTTGGGACTTTTGTTGTTGGAACATTTGTTGTTGGAACATTTGTTGTTGGAACATTTGTTGTTTTTTAATTAAATAATTTTGATATGCTATGTGTTGTTTTCTTTTTGCATTTGCACTTGATGTTTTGAAAACACCTCCCTTCTTATTAAGGTTTTTAAACATATATATATCTTATTATTTATATTTATGCAAACTCTCCGCTATTTTGAAATCTTCAGGCCAATCAATATCTGTTGATTCGATATCATTCATTTTGTATAAATATGCTTTATTGCCTATTCTTGCATTGTATTTCATCAATGTATCTTTACTAAATACATACATACATGAATTTTCTTCATATATAGGATCTAAATCTTGAGTAGGAATTAAATGAAATCTATTATGATTCATATCTTCACCATTTGAATTATAAAATCTTGTATGATGCGTTTTAACAGAAAATAGTGTTTCATAACCATCATTAATTTTACTTAAAAATGTTTCAATTGCATCGTTTACTGATGATGTTTTTAAAAGTGGATTTGTTGTATGTGTTTGAAAATAATAATCTGCGTCTAAACTAAGATCTTTTATAACATTTACAAATAAATCATTTGTAGCTATATGTCCTCCATGTAAATGTTTTGGTCTATCGTAAATAATTATTCTATCCATTGTATCACTAAAATGCTTTGGAACAAGTTCTTTAATTGTCGGAGAGTCAGTATCTATAATAATTTTATCTATATATGTGCTATTAAGTAAAGTATTGATAATCCAATAAAATAAAGGTTTACCATTAAAATCTCTGTAATTTTTTCCTGGAACTCTTTCTGAGTTGTGCTTAATAGGGATTAAAGCATATATTTTCATTATAAGAATTTAAACAGTTTAGCTTTTAAATTAATATAATGAACGTATTATTAACTTGTCCGCCAATGATTGGTCAACTTGATCAATTGCAGAGTACAATAAATAAACATAATATCAATATAACAGTTCCTGAATTTACTGGATTAATGAGTGAAGAAGACTTATGTAAAATAATAGGAAATTATGATGGATGGATTATTGGCGATGATCCATGTACTGAAAATGTTATAAAAGCTGGTATTAAGGGTAAATTAAAAGCACTAGTAAAATGGGGAGTTGGTGTAGATAATGTTGATTTTGATGCATGTAAAAAATATAATATTCCAGTAACAAACACTCCGGCTATGTTTGGAGAAGAGGTCTCGGATATAGCAATAAATTATCTATTAACACTTACTAGAGAAACACATACAATTAATAAAAAAGTGAGGGAGGGTGTATGGTATAAACCAGCCGGAAGGACACTTACAGGTAGAAAAGTTGCACTAATAGGGTTTGGAGACATAGGAAGATGTGTTGCGAGAAAATGTTTGGCATTTAACTTAAATGTTAAAGTAAGTGATCCAGGATTTTATCACGATATGGAGAGAAATGGTAAAATAAAATGCAAATATAATGAAGAATTAGAAATACCTCAAAATATTCAAGAAGTCACTATTTGTGATAATTTACAAGAAGCGGTAAAAGGGTGTGATTATATCGTAGTAACATGTTCACTTAATAAACATACTAATAAAATGATAAATAAAGAAGTAATTAAATTAGCGAATAAAGGTGTAATAATTATTAATGTTGCGAGAGGTCCCATAGTAGTAGAAGAGGATGTTATGGAATTATTAGATGAAGGTCATATAAAATCAGTAGGATTTGACGTATTTGAAGTAGAACCATTATCTAAAGACAATAAATTAATGAACTATGAACAAAATATATATGGTTCTCATAATGGTTCTAATACAGTTGATGCTGTATTAAAAACTAGTAAATTAGCAATTGATAAATTATATTATTTTCTCAACAAATAATGACCATCCTAGTTGTCCTTTAACTTCAAACCCATATTCGCCAAAATTTATTTTATCAAGACCTTTTTTAACTCCGGGCCACATATTAGGTTGTCCGTAATTATCAAAAACGATGATACCATTTTTTGTAATAAAATCTTTGTATTTTAAAAAATCTTGAGTAACACCATGTTCAGAATGATCTCCATCAATAAATAATAAATCAATTGAGTTTGTTATTTTTTTTACTTTTTCAATAGTTTCAATTGAATAAGAAGAACCTTTTACAAGTGTAAAATTTTTGTTATATTTATTAAGTTTTTCAATATTGTTTTTTGTAAATTCTAAATGATTAGTACCATCTATATTTATTGAAACCTTATTAAAGTCATTTTTTCTTACAGGTTTTTCATAATATCCTGTAAATAAATCAATTCCTATAAATTTTTCAGTATAATTATCTTCTAAATTCATTAAAGATGATATTGACCCGCCCCATAAAGTTCCAGTTTCAGCGTAAACTTTACATTTTTTACCCATATAAAGTTTCATTGATAATAAATAATGAAGATAATCTGTAAGACAGATTCTTCCATCTATTTCAATATTAATATTTTTCAATAATTTATTATTATTGTCTTTGTTTTTGTTTGCGAATTCTTTAAATTCAGTAAAATTTACCATATATATATGTACATTTTAAAAATAATTTTTAAGTTTAAACTCATTCCAAAGAAAAAAAATAATACAAATTTTTAATTTAAAGTTAAAATATCATTATAAATTATAATATTTAAAATGATAAATATAATTGGAAACGGTCCATCTTTAAATACTATAAATAAAAGTGAATTATTTAATAGTAATTATGATTCAGTATCATATAATAGAGCATATATTATTTATAAAAAATATAACTTTTATCCAACATATTATTTTTGTATTGATAAAGCAGTTTTATTAAATTGTTTAAGTGACATAACGAAATTGCTTGATAGTGAAATAAAACATTTTGTTTTATTAGAATGCGATCAAACAATGCATCTTAATAATAATGAAAAAGTAACATTAATTAAAAAAAATAATGAAAATAAATATTATTTTGGAGATGTTGCTACATTTTCAATTTATTATTTATTTAAAAAAAACATGAAAAATTTTGATATTTATGGTTGTGATTGTAGTTACATAGAGGATTATAATAAATTAAATGTAGATGTTGAATATAATGACAATGATCCAGCAAGAAGAATTGTTTTAAAACCAAAAAAAGGTTCAAAAGATCCAAATCATTTTATTGATAATTATTATGATGATTCAACTGAATATTCAGTGCCAAGGACTAACAATCATTTTAATTGTTGGAAAAATCTGATTAAACTAAAAAATATAAATATAACATTTAAAACAAATAGTAAAGCAGCAATTTTATTAAAAAATAAATGAAATTTTTTACTTAAATATATAAGTACGTTTATATAATAAATGAATTTTGAAAAATTATATTTATATAACGAAGACGTTAGATTTAAAGAGTGTTTTTCACAAAATGATTATATAAATAAATTTAGTGAGAATGAAAAAAAAGAACATATTTCAAATTTTAAAGATAATAAAAACTTAAAATTCAAGGATCATATTATTACTATATTAGGATATACTAATTCAAAGAAAAAACATACAAATTGGTTTCCATGGAATAGATTTTATGATGTATTTAAAACAATAGGATATAAAGTAGAATGGGTTGAAATAGAAAATTTAAAAAGAAATAATGAAAAAAGAGTATTTATTACGTGGAATAACCCCCCGTGTTGTGAATTAGTTAAGCATAAAAATTACAATAAAAATACTGATATAATTTTTCAGAAACTTACATCTCTAGGAAAATATGATAGCAAAGAAAATTGGACAAATGATCCATATCATTGGTACAAATCATGGAAATGGAGTATGTATCAAATGTTAGAAAATATATATGATAATGGATATAATATATATGGATTTGGATGTAAAAGTATATATAACGATTTTCCACACAAAAAAAGAATATGTGAAAAACTGAAAGATAGAATTTTTTGGATTAGTTGGGGAGGAACGCCATTTAATTTAAAAAATATATTAGAATGTAGACCAGTATTCGAAAATTTAAATAAAAATTGTGGATTTGTCGGTAGTAAATGGGGAAAAGTAGGTAGAGGTAATATAGATGCGTGGGAAAAATATTTAACGCCATTAGAAAAGCATGGGTTTGAATCTTATGGAGGAATTGGTAGAAAAATGCTTACTGATGAGGAAATGGTAAAAACATTAAAAAATTATAAGATTTGTCCAATTATACATGCTCCCTCGTGGGTGGCAGAAAAAGGAATTCAAGATAGATTTTACACTGTATTTATATGTGGTAGATTTGGTATTTGTGATAATTTGGGTGCTATAGATATTATAGGAGATGAAATAAAAGATATTTGCACAACAAATCCAGATGAGTACTATAATAAAACAATTCATTTTTTAAATAATATTGAGCAGCAAAGAAAATATATAGAAATTATACAAAAAAAAATTAAGATGCAATATAATTTTTATATACAATGGTATAATGTAATGTGTTTAAAAAAAAATTTTTAGTTATCTAAATTTTTTTCTATATTTGATGATGCCTTTTCTTTTCCACATAGTATAAAATAAAATTATATACTATGTTTTCATAATATAACTAACCTGGTATTTTTAATTGTACATTATCTTTTATCGTTATAATATCATTTATGTTATGATTTTCTTTAAAAATTTTTAAATATTTATATACTGTATTTCTATATTTATTATATTCAGTATTGCTTGTTTTATCTTGATAATGTTTTATTTGAAACTCATTTGAATATGTAATTTTTAGTGATTTATGACATCTTAAAAAAAAATCAAGATGTTCTCCTAATTTAAGTGTATCATTCCATTTATTATTTTTAAATGATTCTGTTTTTCCAACAAAAAAATTTAAGACAAAATCATATAGAGGATAAGAATTAAAATATCCTTTATTTTGAGATTTATATAAATATAATTTATCTTCCTTTTTTTCTAGTGTTCCCATGAAATCTCGTGGTTGATTATTTTTATCAGAATTAGGACCAACATCATATACTTCTCCTCCTATAATATCAAATCCCTTTTTAGTAATTTCATAACTGACACCTAGATTACAATTATCATCTAAAAAAAAATCATCATCTAATAATAAAAAATAAGGAGTTTCTACATTTTCTATCATAATATTCCTACCTGAAGATAAACCAGCATTTACATAGTTATCTATTATTTTTAAATTTTCATAATTAAATAGATTATTAATATTTTGTTTTTTTATTGAATCATCAAATACAATTATTTTAACACCATTATAATATTTTTTAATTGAATTTAATAATCTTACTAGATCATTATATCTATTAAATGTTTTGATTATAAAAGTATATTCGTTTATAATATTATCATGATATAATTTATTTAATTCTTTTGCGAAAGATAAGTTATCATTAAAATTTTTTAGTTTTAGAATTTTATCTAAAATCATATCGGGTTTAAATTTTTCTTTCATTTCTTTATTTTCTAATAATTTTTTTAAATATATCCATTGTTTTTCTTGATTATGATTACCTCCCCTTTTCATTACATCAAGAACTATATTAGAACTAGTTTCTTCAATGCATTTATTTCCAAAAATAACATTTCTATAACTTGATAAATAACCATCTTTAAAAAATGAAAATCCCTTTACATATACTTCTTTTGCATTAGAATGTAAAATATCTATTATACACAACATTCCTGTATTTATTCTGGTATCTGACTCTTTATCCCATTTTTCATATAAAGTTTTATTAACCATTCCAAAATTAATTATATGTTGATTATTTAAATGAAAAAATACATAGTTATTTAATCTATAAGAAGAATGAAAAATATTATCTCTTGTTCTAGGGTTGAAATAGTCTAGTTTTAAGGGATCTACAATTAATTTTACTCCGGTTCTTTTTAAATAATTAGTATCAATTACACCTCCACAATCCTCATCATGATCTATACAATTATATAAAATATCAGTTCTTTTTCCAATATACTTTTCTAATTTACTATCAAATTTCCATTGTTTATTTACTCTAACTATAATATCATAATTTTTTTCAATATATTCTCCATTTTCATTGTTTCTAATTGACGGAGAAGGACCTATAATAGCTACTTTTTTATTTTCAAATATTTTTTTATAATTTTTTAAACAATATTTATTACATTCTAAAACAAATTTTATTTTCTCATTTTTATTAAGCTTTTCTATATAATTAAATATTCTTTCTTTTGGTACAAAAAGAGCCTTTTTTATATTAGGATGTTTATTTAATATAGTATTAAAGTTCATTAATATATGTAATAATTATATTATATTTATATAACTTTTAAATTATTTTTCAGTAACTTTCTTTTATACGTTCATCTATTACTGTATCCACAATATTATTACAATTGTATGCATTATGTTCTATATAAAACCAATTAATAAACGCTTTAATTGAAGTATGTTTTTGCACAATGTTATTTCTAAATGATTCGGTGCTTTTCATTTCTCTTTCTTTTCTTATAACAAATAATTCATGATCTATATTATTTTTACTGCTTAGATATGTAATATCAATATCGTGATCAAATATATTTTTAAAATAAGAAAATATCTCTTTCGCCCTTTCCATATGAAACTCTGATGTTATTAGAACACATTCATCAATTTTCAATGGTAAAATAAAATTTGTAAACGAAAAAAATCCATTTGCTATTGTATCATAAGAACCCCATTCTCTTTTTATATCTGTGTAGAGAATTCCTTTTTTAATTAAATAATTAGAACAACTACGACTTTCGTGAATTACATGTCCATAAACATTGTGAATTGGTTTTTTATGATAAGTTCCTCCCCCAATACAATATATTATTGCATTTTCATTGTTTTGTTTAATTTTTAAAGCTAAATCCAAACGTTCTTTAACCCATGCATTAACACTACCATCCATTAATTGTCCCCCGGCTAATACAAAAATATGTTTTGTTTCGATAGTATTTTCTCCATTTATTACTTCAACATTTGTTTTTAATGATGTAAACCCTTGCATATATTATCATATAATTATTATTTAAATAATTGAACCTACTTTTTTATAAATGTCCGATATTGCATATATTATACCTATTAAAATAACTCTAAAAAATAAAGATGAAAGCAATTATAGAATTCGCAATTTAGAACAAATATTTATTAGTTGTTTAAACCAATCAATTAATTTTAATTTTAATATTTATATAACAGAAACTAATAATAAAAAAAATGATATGCTTACTAGTCTTATATCTCACTATAAAGTAATACTAAATATAAAACATAATTTGATTAAAAATAATTCAGGAAATTTTGATAGAGCACACACTTTTAATTGTACTATTAAGCATTTTATAGGGGATGAAAAAATTTTGATAATGGGAGATTGTGATCTGCCTCTTAATAAAACAATTTTAAATTCTATAAAAAAAATAAAAAATAAAAAATACCATTTTGTATCACCCTATACATATATTGAAAAATTATCGGAGGAGCAAACAAATTCTATTTATAAAGATAATTCCATATCAAATAATCTTTTTATTAACAATAAATATAAAATAAATCCTTATTCATTTTCAGGTGGTATATTAATAGCGGATAGAGCTATTTTTGAAAAAATGGGTATGTGGTTTGAAGTCAATGGTTATGGTGGTGAAGACAGAATACTAGATGTTATTATCGAAAACTATTACAATACTAAGAAGTTGAGAGAAAACAAAATATATATTCATTTATGGCATCCAGTTACATCATCTTTTTGTACACGCGAAAGATTGAAATTTGTAGAAGATTATTTCGGATGCAAATGGGTTCCCAACAGTAAAACAATACATGAAAAATGTAAACATAAAAGTTGTAAATTTTGGGAGAAAATTTACAAAGAACAAAATAAGGCGGATTTAAATAAATACTATAAAATTTAGTTAATCTTTTTAACAAAATCCTTATAATCCATAAATGGTATCGACTTAATATAGTCTTTTGTTGTACTTAAATTAAAATATTTAATCTTTAAAAAGTCACATACCTTTGATGAATAACTCCAACCTGGCACATGCCATCTTTCAGCATTGGGAATATTAAATTCATCACCTTCTTCTTGATACTCACTAAACCAATAATTAGGGTTATCTTTTGGGGTTTTTTTCATTACGAGTGTATTATTTTTGGTAATTACAGCTTCATTAATTTTTTCTACATATCCATCTATGCCAATTATATAAATTTCTTTGTAACCTAACATTATCGCTAATTGAACACAATCTGAACCAGTATTCGCCCACGTATGAAATTCATTTGTACTTCTAGAAACTCCTCTCCACGCATGCCCTATCTTATTGATTCTACAATATGTATCATTCTCGTTAAATTTTACATTACTCAGGTAAAAACATTTTTTTATTTTTTTTTTATCTAATAATTGTTGCAAATTAGCTTTGTGACTTTTAATAACAATATTATCTAAATTTGCATAATAGGTTGGGAAAAAATCTAATTTTTCATAAGTTTTATAAGCACTGTTTATTCCAAATGTATCTAATTCATTTTTTTTTGATTTTAACCATTCCCAATCGATTTGTCCAGCAGATTTACCATTTCCTATAATAAGTATCGGGTTTTTCATTATATAATTTGATATAATGAAATTTTTAAATTGGTATGTATTTAAATTAATTACTCTTTTCAACAATAGTATTTTCTATATTATCTTTTGTTGTATCTGTTATATTTACCCAATTACTATTCATATATAAACTTATCATATCTTTACTTTCTTTCAGCGAATCTAGTGTATACAAACCAAACCAAAGTTTCATGTATTTTCCTGCCGAAATTACAGATTTATTGGATGAATGCAGATAATCTAGTATAAAAAAACTATATGGGGTTTCTCCAATAAATGTCATATCAAACTCACCTAATCTTGCCCCTAGTCCAGAAACATAATTATTTATAGTTGAAACAAAATCTCCATCTGGATCACAACTGGGAACATCTGAATAAACAAAAGAACAGTTTTTAAATAAGGATCTTCCATAAAAATCAATCTTTTTATCTATTTGTTGCTTTATTGACTTATGATGCTTTGATATAATCAGTATTTTTTTATCTTGAATCTTGTCACACCATATTTCCTTATTAATATAATCACCTAGATTTAAAACAGCATTGTGTATTATAGCTCTATTCGACTTTCTTGCAATATCAATCAGTCCTCTATGAATTACAGGACCAACATTGGGAGCTATATTAAAAGAATTATTGGGATCCGATAATGAATAACAAGCTATGTCACCTGGTCCATAATGAAATGAACCTGGTGAATTATATATACAATCCATGTATTTTAAAGCAAATAACTGTATCTTTTGAATATTATCAAGTGCCATCCCTTGCGATTTCAAAAGTTGAAGACTAGATTGCATATTAGATACACTTAGTTTTTGTCTATGCTCATTATTGTCTTCACCTGCCTTACAAAATTCTTTAAATAAATGCACTATATTAGCCCCATGAACTGTCACAAGAGGTAAGCAAAAGGGCATATGAGCCTCATTTGCATAATCTATGAGATCTAATAAATTTTTCATATCTTTACCTTCTACAAAATTTGTTTCTTTATTGCTATATGTCGCAAAATCCGTACCTGTACGTTTGGTCCAATAATCTAACGGCCATTTTTCAGTATCCTGTCCCGGATTTAAATGAGGAACTATAAACAGATGTGGTCTAGGAATAGTTGGTTTATTCATATAGTCCCTAATCTGCGTTCGATGATTATGGAAACACTTAATAAAAAAAGGATCATTTTTTACATTATACCCTAGTAAATTAAAAAGAAATGCTACTTTATTATCACATCCACCAATTCCATACTTTATATTGAAAATTTTTCTCTTCTCCTGAGGTACATTAAATTTACTATGAAAAATCCAAACGTCTTGACTATCGCTACGAGGTCCAAATATTTTACATTTTAATAAATTTTTATCAGTATATTCAAATCTTAATTGGGCATAAACCGTTTTTTGATTATTTATTCCGCTAACATATAGATTGCTTAGGGTATTATTAAAAAATATATCTGCATTGCAGGTTGCAATATAACCTTTCAAATTCATTTTATCTACTAATTCAAAAATATCCGAAAATCTTATTCTTCTCTTTATATTAACCTGAACAATCTTGTCGCTTTTAATACCTAGCTCCTGGTCAGTATATATTCTTTCATTCGGAAGAATAATTTTTGATATGTTATTATTGTCTACGTTAAATTTTAAACACTGTTTTATTTCATTATATCTCTGCTTATTCCCATGTATAAAAAACTGATATATTAGAATAATAGGCTGTGGATTGCGCGTTGTTTTTACAGTTGAATTGCTTCTTTTAAAAGCTAACATTTAAAAGTATATTATACGATATTTTTAAATGATTTAAAATGCCATTCCACCAAATCCCTTTTTTTTACCGAAAGTTCCCGCCGTTCCTCGTTTTGGTCCTTTCACATAAAAAGGTCTATTTAATCTTTGCATAGTACGCGCATCTACCTTTCTCGCACCTCTAACAAATGGTGATGTTAAATTTTCCCCGGTATGAAAAGATGCTATATTAACTTCAATAAATAAATTATCCATTTCATTAGGATTCATTCTTATATTGCGCAAACTTCTAATTCCGTCTTGACCTCTATCCGCGCGACCCTTATGTTCAATATGAGGATTTACTAATCTATCCCAACCATGCCATAATCCTATAATATTATTGTTATCTTTTTCAATATTTACAAACTGTGGTCTTATAATTCTCTTGCCATATTCTTCAGCTCTTCTCAAAATCATATTATCTTCTAAACCCCAAGTCCAAATATTTGGAAACCCATTTATATGTTCAAAATCCCAGGCTTTGATAGCAAAAATACCCCCCAATGCTCTATGATATCCGTAAAAGTGATTGACAATGTTCCTCTGTGTTTGATACGAAAATTGCCCTTTATGCCAAGGTATATTATCTATATCATGAAATACTAATGTTATATCTTTATAATTAGTGGGATACATATTTTTAACATATATAAAACCTAAATTTTTCATAGCGCCTCTATTAAAAGGTCGATTATCACGCTGATGGATAAATAATACTTTACAATTTAGATCTTCTAGTATATGTGGCATAATTTTCATAAAAGCAGAACGTTGGGGCGCTCTATCTCTGTAAGGGACAATTAAGACAATATCAGGTACTTTATTGACTACTGGAGTTGGTTTATTTTGTTTAATTTCTTCAATAGTTTCAACTATGGTCTCATTAACAACTATTTCTTTTATCGGTAATTTATCCTTTTTTGGTAATTTCTCCTTTATCAATAATTCTTCCTTTTTTAATAAATCACTGACTAACTTTTCTAACGATGCAATCTTCTTTTTTAAATCTTCATCGACTGCTTTTTCCTGATCTATTGTATTATCCACAACCACGGGCTCCTCTTCTGCTATAACAGGTTCCTCTTCTGCTATAACAGGTTCTTCTTCTGCGATAACAGGTTCCTCTTCTGCTATAACAGGTTCCTCTTCTGCTATAACAGGTTCCTCTTCTACGACAACAGGTTCCTCTTCTACGACAACAGGTTCTTCTTCTGCGATAACAGGTTCCTCTTCTACGACAACAGGTTCTTCTTCTGCGACATCAGGTTCCTCATCAGTTATAAAAATATCAGACTGTTCATTAAGTTTATTAGAAACAAAATCATTAACAACTTCACTTAATAAACCATCTACATAATGATTAATCTCATTGGAATCTTCAGAACTCATTTATAATATAAGATATTAATTATAATATAAATAAACTAGTCGCTATATTTGTTCAAAATTGCAGACGGAATTAATTTATCTTCCACATGAATCTTATTTAATTTTTTATAACATTTATTAATAGTTACTTCACTAATTTCACTAATTTTATTTACTGATCTTTTACTTATGTTTAATTTGCAAGTCTGAGCTACAAAATATATAATACCCGCTGCCACAGAATGTGGTGTATTTTCAGGTATTTTATTATTTTTTTGAATTCGACCTGCCACAAATAAACATACTTTTGTTAATTCTTTATTAATCCCTAATTTACTACAATAACGTTCTATAAATGATATAGGAGTGGTTTTATGAAAATGCGTCTTGTCATTATTCTCCATGTTTTTCTCTATTTGATTTACTAAATGTACTGCATTTTTACAACCTTTTGTAGCAGATGTATTATCTAAATTAAAGATAGTTGCGATCTCCTTTGCCGTGCGAGGATAATTATGAATTCTACTTGCAATATAGATTGAAGCAGCAATCACGCCATCACGGTTACATCCTCTAAATGTTTTCATCTCAGAGATTTTCTTATGATATCTTAATGCCTCATCGATGATAATTTTGGGAATTCCTGATTGCTTTGATAATGTTGTAATTTTTTGAAATTCATCATATTGTGACTTTTCTTTATATGGCATAGATTGCCATTCCGTATATCTCCTAATTTTTCGCATTTCATAACTTGAGTTCCCGGGACACATCACCTTGCAACCATAAGAGGATTCTTTAAGTAATGGATTAATTGGCATACCACAACGTGTTGGATCAGTTTGATGATTATCATCTGCTCCATAATACCTCCATTCAGCAGACTGATCTAAATTATCCTTATAAATAATCCCACATTTAGGATTTGTACACGTGAGGAATCTTTCTTCATATGCGACTGTATAATTGCATTGATCGCAATGAGTACGACATCCCAACTTTTGTTTAGTATATAAACATTCCATAGACTCTTCAGAAACGCCCATCATTTTATCAAATTTATCCCATAAAGCTGATTTAGTTTTTTTCTGTTTCTTTTTTTGTGTTTGTTTAACTCTTTTAAAATTCGATTTCATGAAAGTTAATTTACATATCTAATGAGTTATTTTTAATTCAATTTTATAATATATATATTTATCATATATGGGATTAGGACAATCAAAGGAAAAAAATAAATTTGACGAAGATTTAAAGCCGGTTGATATGATAGATATTATTGCAACCAAATATATTTTAACACAAAATTTTCAAGACATGAAAAAATTAGGGCAAAAGGAATATTGCGATAAATTGGTTATTTTAACATCCGATATTATCAAAAAATTTATGAATGAAAAGGAAATAGAATATTTAGCACGACGTGTTGACCGGGGCGATTATTATAATAGAATGGTTAAAAAAAAAGTCATGTATCTCGATACAAATGAATTAGATCCAAAATCTAAACAAAGATTTTCCAAAAAAGAATTGGAAGATTTTAAGAAGAAAGAAGAAGATGAACTAGGAAAACACCTTATAAAAGAATACCAAAGACGAAAACAAAGATCAAGAGATTATGATTATGGATATGATGATAATGGTATGAGAGGTGGTAATATGTTAACTAATTTAATATATGGCATAGATTCAGATGTTAGAAGTGATCCTTATAGAAAACAAAGATTGTCTGGTAGACGTGAAATGCCTAAAAAAAATAAAAAAACCATTCTAAATGAACTTGATGTAAGGAACAAAGATGAAAAAGATAGAATGTGTAAAGGTATTGCTAAATTCTATATATCAATTGCTCATTTATATGCAGCAATTGTAAAAACTATAAATCCAGTATATGTTTATCAGGATGGAAAAGGAAAAAGACACGCTATGTCTATTCAAAATAGACATAAAATACCCAGAGGTGTAACTCCTAAATTAACAGAAATAAATTTATGCTCTAAAAGAATTAATGCTTTAAAATCAGGGGATGTAGAAGGTAAAATTGGCATAAATATATCAAAAACCTGTAACTTAAATAGTAAAAAACAAACCATTACTATGGAAAATGAATGGAGACCATCCAAATGGCCGACTAGCGACAGCGATAGAGTTAGAGTACTTACAAGATCTTTAGGTCAAGAACCAGGTATACCCGAATTACAGCAATTATATTGGGATAAATATGACTATGTTAAGGGTAATTTTGTTGAAGGCGTAATGAACTCAGGAGGCGATGCCGTTAAAGACTATCATAAAGATTTAAAAGAATTTTATACTGTATTTACCGGAAAAAAAGATTTTGATCAATGGAATGCAGATGGACAAAAACAATTTACAGATATACCATTAACCGCATATCATAATTCAGAATTATGCGAAGGTGAAGACGCTCCATGGAAACAAACATATACTGGTAAAGGCGGTTTATTTACCTCATATGCCAATCATATAAAAAAAATGATTAAAAGTGCACAGGGTACGCAAAATGAATTAATGGAAGTTCTTAAAGAATTATTTGTTATTCAAACAGCACCTAATAAGGAAAAAACAGAAATAGTAACTCTAAATCCAAAACTCAATGACGAATCTTTAAATAAAATAATTGCAAAAACCAGAAAAATAATTGTAAAATTATACATTTCTTGCGAAAAAGATTTCAAAGATGGTTTAGATATATTTGAAGGAATATTGAGTGAAAGAATTATTAAAAATGCCGTGGTAAAAAAAAATACAATGAATGCGTTACAAGATAAATTAATATCACAGCCCGCTGATTCTAAAACAACAAATCAGATTAAAAATGCATTATTAGATTTATTTAGCTAACTTCTTTTTTTTCTACATTAATTATATAATGGGAAAAACACGCAAAGTCAGAGGAGGTAGACGCCGTAAAAGTCGCAGAGGTGGACGTATGCGCACTCGTGCTAGTTTAAAGCGTGCACGAATGAGTTACCGACGTAGAAGGAAGACTAGTCAATGCAGAGGAAAAGGTCCAGCTGTATGCCGATCCAAACCCGGATGCAAATATGCGTCCGGAAGAAAACGTTCTTACTGCCGTAAATCCAAAGCTACACGCCGACGCAGGTAAATAAATAATTTTAGTTAAATTACTTATTTATTAATCAATTCATCCTTCATTTCTATAGTAGTGCTTATCTCTTTTTTAATAGAATCACAGTTCTTCATACGAATTATCTCATTCTCTCCGCCCATAACCGAGTGAATCATGGAATGCCATTCCATTAACAGTTCATCGTCATTTAAATAGTTGGGATTTTGTTCTTCCCACGCTTTGATATTTTTTATTTGCATGACAGCTATATTTTCAATAGAACTATTGATTTTCTGATGCGATCTGTCCTTTTCCCATTTATTTTCATCTTTTACATAAAATTGCAATCGCTTCTTATCTGAACAATGAATTGGTCTTTGCGTTGGTTCCATATCTTGAAGTTGTTTTACAAATATATTACTTATTCCTTTTACAAAACCATGATTTTTAGTGTACATTAAATCTTCCAATGAAATAGTTAGATTTTCAACGAAATCGGTTATATTCATAGCATCCTTGCATTTTTCATTTAAATAAACATTGATAGATAATTTATTGTTGTATGTATTGCCTATTTTTGGTATTATATTTTTGAATGTTTCCATTTGTTCAAGATTTTTCTTATTGTCTTCTTTTTGCGTTTCAATAAAAGCTTTCATAGTCGTATTTAAATTAATTGCGGATTCATGCATTTGTTCGAAAATCTTAGTTCGCAGTTCTGAAATCTCATTTCTTAAATCTTTGTTTTCTATCTCCACTTTTTGTGTTTTCGAATTACATTTTTTCTGATGCTTACACAGGCCGGATTTGTATTTATATTTTTTACCACAAGACTCGCAAAAAAAGAGGGGGTTTTGGATAACATTTTTACTGCAATTTGGGATAACAGAATACCCCTTTTCTTCTATCATTTTCTTTGAATGTTTTATGGTAAGAACGTGTCTATTATAATCCTTTTTATTGCTAGATATAAAGTTACAAGTTTTACAATTATATATTTTCCTAACTTTCTTTATTTTAATATTTTTTGGGGTTTTCATGTACTTATATATGGATAATAAAAAAAACCCCTTAAATATTTTTATTATCTTTCATTAAATGTAATCGCATTTTATAATCTCGTAAGCTGTTTTGTTTTTATCAATAATTTTAAATGGCTTGGCGCATCCATAAATTAAATCATTTGCGACTAATCTATCGCACTCTTCTTTTTTCATATGAGGATCTATTTGTTCCAATGAATCTTTATAAACCCCATGTCTATAAATCCTACAATTTAATTCTGAAATTGATAGAAATAAAAAATCTTGACAGTGAGGGCACTTTTTTACAATATAATTATTCATATAGAATTGATTTATTTTATTTAAAGTATAAAATTGATCGTAATTAAAAATTGGTATATGGTTGTCAATATACTTATCATACTACAGAATCATGAAATCTACTAGTACTGTCCATTATCAAGGAAAGAAGGGGGGTGCGTTTCAAGGCGTTGATGTCTCTGATCAAGGAGAAAGAAAGGAATCATTCAATATTATAGGCGATCCTGGAAGACCTACAATGAGAGGAATGCTAAGAAAAGAACGATCTGGGGGATATAATAAGTGTACTATTTTATCTGATATTATAGATGAAGCCATGCTACATTGTATGAAAAAACAGGGATCTATGTATCTAGATTTCCATCCTTCTCCCGTTGATGAACGTAAATTGACTGGTATCACTATTTATGATAATATTAATGATGGTTTCCAAGGTCTAGATATTGATGGAGAAAAAAACCCTTTAAATTTAATTCATTACGGTGGTTCACGTCATACATCTGATGAAGAATGGTCGCAGTATGGAGTAGGATTTACCGGTGCATCAATGTGTTGCTCCGGAGTTTTGACACTAACTACTCGATATAAAACGAAAGAAGGGGAATTTAAATATGTAACTTTGAAATTTAATTGGGAAGATATGGCAGCAGCAAATATTATCAAACCAGAAAGTAGAGAAATTTCCAAAGAGGAATATAACAAAATTACTCACTACGGTAAAGGTTCTGTATTTAAATATACTGGTTGTTTTAATAGTATATTTTCGGGCGACTTTAAAGAAAATGTAGAGCAGTTAACACGAATGATTTCTACAAAATATTATAAACCGTTGATAAGTAGAGACAGTATACTCGGTACTACATCTGAAGTGAAATATCGCGTATTTGACTCCATTGGAGATGTAGTCGCAATCAAATCTATCGAAGCTGAAATCCCTCCCACGGAAAACAATGATCATCCGCATGATATATTTGAGTTTCACATTCAAATTCGTAGAAATAACAAGGGCAATGAAAAGGTTATTTATAAAGAAATCAAAGAAACCTCCACAAAATGGCATCACGAGCAAATTGAAACTTCCAAATTTAAAGCAATCACCAATGTCAATTTTAATGTGATTGAAAAGGAATTTCCAAATATTATTGATACTATTTATTATAAAGGAACTCGTGTTTCTGGAACGGATTGGTGTTCACAAGGATATCCTGGGGGGTCTATAGTTATGGAAAGATACGGTCGTATTTTGACAGCGGATGCACGCTCTCAGGGTAGATATATTGGATTCAGGTCGCAACCAAAAAATGGTGAATCAAATTACCATTATTATCATCTAACGTACAAGCATAAACCTATAGGTAATAATTTTAGCGATACGCATCGTAAAATCATTGATACAAATCTAATGATTAATAAAACCCCTTTGAACCGTATATTGAAAGAAATTACCAGAAGACTCCAAGCTAGCATTGGTGGAGAAACAAAGTTTAAAAAAGAGTGGGAAACAAAATACAAAAAATCTTGGGATGAAAATAAATCTTACAGAGAAAATTTATCCTTTGCAACAAAACCCACTCCTACTATTACAAACTCGTTACCAACTGTTATGGGTACCACAACTTCGCTTTCACCTGAACAAAAAACTAATATTCAAGATGTAAATAGGTTATTGGAAGAAAATACACACGAATCTGCAAATTCACTTGCTCCACTTCAAGAAGAAATAGAAATTAATATAGTTGCTAATACTGTGGAAAGCGTTCAAGGTGAAACAAAAGAAACCTCTCCGTCAAATGTATCCGAATATCCACAGAATACGGTTATTATGAATACAAGTGAAAAAGATGGCATATCATTCAAAGAGTTTAATGATTTACAAGAAAAATTTAAATTGTGTTTTAATGAGGGAAAAATTACAGATTTTGAAATCATTAATTTAATGAAAAATAGAATTCTAATGAATTTCAAGAAAAAATAACTTTTAATACAAATTTCAATGATTATACAAAATTTTTGCTTGTGACCATAAGCTTGGTCCGTTATCCACCTGTTTTTAGCGATTTAAGGTAATGAGTTGGTAACAACTTAAAAAAAAGCACTACTAAATATGCTGTGGGGTTTTTTTTTGTTATCCATTATTTTACCCCAAAAAATGAGTTTCAGTTGGTAAGGCGTTTTTTGAAGATTTTTATTTTTGTAACCATATACAATAATAAAAAGTAAAAGTACTGAAAAGTGAAAAACGTGTTTTTTGGGGTTTTTTGTTATCCATTTTTTGGATAATGAAAAAAACCCCAAAACTTGCGTTTCATGGCGCAAAAAAATGTTGTAGTACTTAAAAAAAAGCACTGAGTATTTATTAGTCTAGAAGTTTGAAGGGTAATGTAAAAAGTGTAAAATAATTGACTAATTCTTTTCGCCCATGAGCCATTTTGGACATTTTTAAAATGTCCAAATCCGAAAATTCAAGAATAATTTTTCGCGAAAAAGTTACACTTTTTATTCTTATATTAAAAACTTAAATATATTAATTTTCAATATAAAGAAACTAATTAATTGGTTTTATCTTGGATTTTCTTCAATAAAGCATTGTTGTAAATCAAATTACCAGTTGGTTTATAGCTTGAGATTTGTTTATAATCCTTCTTTTGATTTTCGACGCCGACTTTGACATCAGTATTATTAAACATTAACGAATTCATGTCACCTGATGTTGTAGTCTTTTTACTATCATCATTCTTAGATTTGACTAAGTTTCCAAACCCGTCTACATTAACACCGTACTGTTTCTTAATGTCCATGCGTTTTGCTTTATCATAGTAATGTGCCCAAGATATAAATAATAAATTAGGATGAGTATAAGCCACGCTGAATCCATTATCTTTTAGTTTGTCTATAATATATGCTATACAAGCTGCAACATCATATCTTGGCGTCCCTACTATAAATTCAGGTACCACAAAAAATGTAAATTGTTCTGCACAACGTTGACGCGAGGTGATTTTAATTTTTGTATGAACCCTGTTTAGAATTTTACGAAATACCTTTAATTTTAATTGATCTACTTCTCTCTTTCTTTGATATAGATCATCTATATTGATTTTATCAGAATAATCATCTTCCATTAGTTTAAAAGAAGAAAAAAAAGGTTAAAAAAGAACGATAAAAATATTATAATGACAATAAAACATATAGTTATATCTGGAGCAGCCTATAATGGCATTGATCTTGTAGGTATACTTACCGAATTATTTGACAAAGAATATTTTAAACGTGATGATATTAAATCTGTATATGGATCAAGTGCTGGAGCAATTGTACTAGCAATATGGATGTTAAGTATAGAAAAAGATGTATTATTTGATTTTATTATTAGAAAGCCTTGGAATAAAATATATAGCTTCAAAGCTGAGATGTTTCTAGAATTATTCAATGATAAAGGAATGTTAGATGATAAATTAATACATGAAATAATGATTCCATTACTTAAATCCAAAGATTTATCACCCGATATTACATTATTTGATTTTTACAAACATACTGATATCAAATTTACTATTTATACAACCCATTTTAATACATGGAAAGGTAAATCGTTGACCAGTGATTCGCATCCCGATTTAAAACTTATAGATGCGCTTTATATGTCATCAGCCATGCCTGTAATATTTAAACCAATAATCATGGATGGTGAAATATATGTTGATGGAGCGGTTACCAAACACTACCCAATTAAATCGGCATTGGATGATGGATGCAAAAAACATGAAATATTAGGTATTAAAATATGTAGACCAGATGAGCATTCCGTTTGTGAGTCTACAAACTTTGTACAGTATATAGGATCTATGATGAATAACATGATTGGCGCAATATCAGCTTTAGAAGATATTGATATACCTCATTGCATTCGACATTCGGCGCCTAGGATGGGATCTGAAATAGAAGCTGTATTATCAGATCCAAATAAAAGAAAGGAATTATTAGAGCGTGGTGCTAAAACTGTAACGGAATATTTAAAGAGCAGTGTTGAGGAACTCAGTAACTGAGTCTTGTGTAGGATTTGCGTCGTATTCGATAACCTGATCTCCCTTTACTAAATAAATAGTAGGATATCCATCAATACTAACATTGTGTCTTTTCTCAAATTCATTCATTTTATCCTCTTCTTTCTCTCCATTTACTTCATGAAAGTGGACAATGATACCGTTAATAGGTTTTCCATCATATAATCTTTTAACTTTATCAATAATCGGTTTTGATTTTTTTGAATGAGGACACCATTCAGTATAGAAAAGATAAAAATCAGCTTTTTTGATTTCATCATCTTTCTTTACAAACTCTTTATTTGGTACAAAACTAGGATCCAATTTTGGTGAAATATAATAGTTATAAACATAAAGCGCTATAGCAATAAATACCGCGCTTAGAAAAAGCACTATTAAAAATTTTTTATTAGTAAGCATTTGTGAAACACTAGCTTTCAAATTATCAAGCATTTATATTATAAAATAATAGAAAGAAGAAATATTTAACGAATATACCTAAAGAATAAAATACAAAAATATATAATCAATCATGTTTGTTAGGAATTATAAAGGTAAAATAATCGAATTTAATTGGAGAGATTATTCTAATGAAAAAGATATGTATAGCGCGTTGTGGAAAATTATGTATAATGTGGAGTTAACGAGCTCAAGTTCAACAAATCAAGATATAATGAATTATATCCAAGAATAATCTTATTAGTTTTAATTATTTTCTAAAATTAATATAATAGTATGGCTAAAACAAGACGAAAAGGAAGATCAAAGAAAAAAAACAAAAAGAAAAAAACATATACAAAAAAACATTATAGTAGCGCTGATGGCATGCTAACTAGTGTATGGGGTCCACCTTTATGGCATTATTTACACGTTATGTCATTTAATTATCCTGTAAAACCTACGCCTAATGATAAAAAGTATTATAGAAATTTTATTTGTAATTTGCGAAATGTATTACCTTGTAGGTATTGTAGAATAAATTTAAGAAAAAATTTAAAAATGTTACCTTTAACAAATGCTGATCTGAAGAATAGAGATAAATTTTCCAGATGGGTATTTAAATTACACGAATTAATAAATACAATGTTGGGAAAGGATTCAGGATTAAAATTTTGCGATGTTAGAGAAAGGTATGAGCATTTTAGATCTCGTTGCACGCAGGAAGATAAGGTAGTATCAAATAAAGAAATCAAAGAACATTTGCGTAAAACTGAGAAGAAAGAGAAAGGATGTACAGAACCGTTATATGGAAAAAAATCACAGTGTATTCTTAAAATAGTCCCTCAAAGTAAAAAAAATAAAACATTTCAAATGGACAAGAAATGTATCAAAAGACGCACGATTAAAAAAAGAAATTGATTTCGTGGATTAATATATACATGAAATCATTTACAATGGAGCAAATTACAGAATTATGCGAGGTTAGTGGAAATTATATTGTAGTATCAAATAATAAAGTATATAATCTATCTACTTTTTTGAATAGACATCCAGGTGGAAAGTTTGTAATTAAATCAAAAAATGGCGAAGATGTCACTAGACATTTCAAAATGCATAGCGAACGTGGTAAAAAAATGTGGAAAGACTATCAAATAGGTATTATATCTAGCGGAGGATGTTGTAATTTTACCTAAAAGCAGCAAAGGTATTTAACATTGGTAGAGGTAATTCGGATTTATTTCTAGAATCGTAGTTAGGAACTTTTTTACAGGTGAAAGAGGGTTCCGGACACCTGGCACAAGGTGGACACGCAGGGCACGGTGTTGGTCTTGGACAAGCTGCCGAATCAGGGCATTTAGGACAAACAGGGGGTACAATTTCTGATTTAAGAATATACATGTCTTCTTCGCCTTCAGCAATTTCGTGTCTTTTGATTCCTCTCATCCCTTCTACTGTACGAGATCCTAAACTAACTAATATAATTAATCCTAATAATATAAATAAAACATGCGATAATTTTACTTTCATTATATAATCATCAAAGAAAAGATTTCTTTAAAGGTTATATAAATGCCGAAAAAAACTTGGACAGATCCGTTAGAGCAACTATTGATAACATGGGCAGAAAAAGCATCTGGATACGCGTGGTTGCACCAAAAGAGTTCCATGGTATTTAAGAAAAAAAATCTTTGTTTATCCATTCCTGCTTCAATATTCGGCTATGTTGCAGGAATTAGTGTATTACTTTCAAATGATGTCTTTAGCGATTGCTCTCACATATCAAATGCTCCAGTTGTGAGAGCCTTAATAGGGATTACTGCAATCTCAGCTGGTATATTATCAAATTTCCAAGAAATGTTTACATTTAAAGAAGAAGCTGAAAAACATCGAATTGCCTCATTGCGATTTTTGTCTTTTTTTAGAGAACTTAGTTGTGAGCTTAGTTTAGATCCTAAATATCGATCTGCACCAATGGATTATATCACATTAAAACGATTTGAATTTGACAAAATCTTAGAACAATCGCCGGATATTCCCGAATGCATTATTTCACAATTTAATGATAAATTTAAAAACTTATCTATTCATAAACCGGATGCAGTAATCGGGTTACAAACCATATTACCATTTGGTAAACAGTATAGAGTTGAACTTAAACGTTCATTAAGTATTCGAGACAAAATTTTGTTATTGAGGTGTTTTAATAGTTGGAAAAAGGGGTCTCATATACATCATCGGAGACCTCGCAAAGTATCCGATGATGTATTGATAGAAGTAGCTAATTCAAGAACCTCAAATATGGATTTAGTTGAGGTTGAAAATGGAAATGTTATGCTTACGGAGAGAAATGCTGAACATTTACTATTACATGGTACACTTAGTGAACAAAAGCGATTTGTACAAAATCAAAATATCAAAATTAAACAAAACCCTTTAGAAAGTGACTCTGCCACAGATTTAGGTTCGGGTGACAGTGAAGAAACCAAAGAATAATCTCTTGGTATTATATATATGCCGGCATTAACACATGGAAGAGTTAAAAATGGATTTAATTTATTTCCAAGGACTATCAAGTATGCACAGCCTAGTTGTAATAAAGAGCAAACACCACAACAAAAAGCAGCACAAGAAGAGAAAGAAAAGCAGGGATATAATAAACTAGCAGAATATGATCCAAATGGAAATCGTGTTTGCGAAAATGCACAAAGAGGATTATGTTGTGGTAGCGCTATTCAACCACGTAATTTAGGCCCAGGTCATTTGTTTCGTAACCGAGTTCCAACCAAACCTTGTAATAGAAAACACGCTAGCAATGTGGTTACGGGTCGCTCCTTCGCAGCTAAAAGAGCAATTGCTAGACGCTCTGCGAGATGCACGGTTAATGATACTAATGGTAAAAAAGTAGAATCTTGTTGTTGTTTATTACCAACGGTAACTTATTCAGGACCTAGAAATGCTTATAGAATGCCTTGTTCAGGTGGTCCAGCAAAACGTACATTATTGCAACCGTGTGCGAATCCAACATATAGTCAAGAGCAAATAAATTGATAAATAAATTAAAAAATATTTCTATTCATCATATGAGCAGACATATTAGAAGAATGTTAAAACGATTTCACTTTAAAGACACTTTAGAAGTGGGTATTGACGAAGCTGGTAGAGGCCCTTTGTTTGGCAGAGTTTATGTTGGAGCTGTAATACTTCCTCCAGATGAAGATTATAATCACTCATTAATGCGCGATAGTAAAAAATTAAATGAAACGCAACGATTAGAAGCATACGAGTATATCAAGAACTATGCAATTGACTGGGCTAGTTATTGGATGTCCGCAGAAGATATTGATAAACATAATGTATTTCAAGCAACGCATAAATCAATGCATAAAGCATTGGATAAATTATTGGTTCGACCCGAACAAATATTAGTAGATGGAGATAAATTCTATGCATATAGAGACAATAACGAAATAGTACCACATATGTGTATAGTCGGTGGTGATAATAAGTATAGTGCTATAGCCGCGGCATCCATCGTTGCAAAAGTTGAACACGATCAATATATTGAAGATATGTGTAATAGATATCCCAATCTAGATAAATTTTATGATTTGAGAAGCAATAAGGGCTATGGAACAAAGAAACATATGGAAGGAATAGAAAAGTACGGTATCTCAGCTTGGCATCGTAAAAGCTTTGGTATATGCAGAAAATATGCAGAAAATTGAATATGAAACCGCAGGTTATATATAGGTAACTTACCAACCCCACCAGATAATAATACATACTGTAATATAATACCACGTATATATAATGCAACAGAATACATGTGATTCCAATGGAATTCAGTATATTTTCGGATACTTTGCTACGGGAAGGGATGATGATACGTCTAGGTGGTGTTTTCCTAGACACCGATTTCAAATTGCAAACCCAAATACAAGATCCCCGATGGGTCAGTTTATTACTTCAAATTGGTTCGGTAGAGAAGCTCCTATCGGCGAGAAGCGCGAATACCTCGTTGTAGGTATTAGAGGAAACTTTTCATATAACAATATTACTTGTCTAGTTAACGGAGCCTTGATGTCGCGTGGACACAATCGTTTGACCGAACTAGAGCGAAATCAGGGTATTGTTAAAAAAGAATATTTTGTTATTCCCGGAGGCGTTACAAGAACGCTTTATGAGAATACAACTATCGGTCATACTACTCTCAATAACATTTCAAATAATATGACGTTGACCCTATCTATACGATCTTTGGAGAATTCACTCTTGGTATCGCTTCCAAGTTTTGAAATTATCCCATCCAATGAATCGGAACTAGAAATATAGAGACAATTTAAGTATAAAATTGAAATAAATAAAATTCTTTTTTGTTTCTATTAAACAATACAATGGTAGAATTTCTTCTAGTAGACGGTAGCTATTATAGCTTTTATAGATATTTTGCTTTGCTCAATTGGTGGAAGCATAGTCATCCCGATGAAGAGTTACCGGATCCTTCGCAAAATGAGGATTTTGTAACACGATTTCGCGCAGTATTCATTAAAAAAATTAAAGAGTTTATTAAAAAGTTGAAAATGAAAGATCCTGTTATTATTGTTGGTCTTGATTGTCCAAGAACTGATATTTGGAGGAATGAATTATTTGATAGTTATAAAGCAAATAGAGTACAAGATGATAAATTTATGGGTGGGTCAATATTTAAGATGGTACACAAAGAAGAATTATTTCGACAAGCAGGCGCAAATATGACAATTCGTCATCCGCATTTGGAAGCTGATGACTGTCTGGCCTTAACTACCAAAAATATATTAGGATTAATACCGCATGCTAAGATCACTATTATTACAAGCGATATGGATTACCTACAGCTAGCGTGTGACAATATCCGTTTGGTAAATTTAAAATATAAAGATTTAACTGATAGTAAAAATTGTTTCAAAAACAAAGATAAGGATTTATTTTGCAAGATAGTAATGGGCGACAAGAGTGACGCTATTCCGTCTATATTTAAAAAATGCGGGATCAAAACAGCTGCCAAATGTTATGAGGATAAAGAGTATTTTCATAACAGATTGAAACAAGAAGATGCGTATGAACGCTACGAGTTGAATAAAAAATTAATTGATTTTCGTGAAATTCCTCAAAAGCTCGTGGATGAATTTAATTCTGGAAAATATACTACCAATTATACATAACCTTCAAATGATACGGCCAATGTAAAAACAATCCAAAATGGTGCAATAGTGAGGTCCAATTGCGCAATAATGGCAACAATCAAAGCTAAAATTCCTTTTTTAATGGCATCTTTAATGCGCTTACCATTAGGATCATTACCCGCTGTATGTATCATGTAACTACTAAAAATGATAACAATAGCTAAATTAATTACCCAAGATGCGTTAGTAAAAAGTTTTTTAAGAAGTTTTAATTTGCCTTGTTGATAAGCTTTATATAGTGTAATAACAACAACTAACAAAATTCCAAATAATTTATTATTCAATAATTCTAATATCATATGAAATATATTCAGATAAAAATTGAAATCAAACTATAACTACTGTTTTAAACCATATAATCATGCCAACTAGATCCGGAAAGACCTATCGCAAAATACAGAAATGTATTGACTGTTCAGACTTTTATCAAATGATTAATAAAAATAAATGTAGTTATTGTACTATTGATAAACCTCCTTCAAGTATTAAAAGAAAAATTATGATAAAGGAAGCATATGAATTAGCAATCACAACAGCAATAAATACAGAAAAAAATGCTGGTGAAATGAAACTATTAAAAATAATTTCTAGAAAAAAAAACGACGTGTTGCTGTTTAAAGCATTTAAAGCCTTAGACGAATGTAAAACTGACGGATTAATATATTTACTCGCAAAGGATGCATTACCTATATATTTAGAAAACCCTACGGTTCAACGAGGACATATAGTAGCATCACGTGTATTTGATTGGTGGAACATTAAAAGTAGTGAATTTGAGTGGCCTGGATATTGTAGTTGTTATTATGGTAATTTTAATGAACCTCTTGAAACTTACTTTATGGACAGTAAAAGGCCATTGCGCCTACCACACCGAATGATGTTAACTAGTGTAACAGCTTCGCTATTATCTGCATAGATTTGTGTAAAATTGAATATAATTAAAAAATTACTTTTTATTATAATCAACTCAATAATGAAAATACTAACATTTGATGTAGAGACAACCGGATTGCCAGATGGTAGACCAACAACTGAACAAACACATCGATGGCCATTTATAGTACAGTTTTCCTGGATGGTATATGATGCTTCTAAGAATAAGGTGATTAACGTGGAAGATCACGTAGTGAAGCTACCCAAAGGACCGGAGGGAAGACAATTAGGCATTTGTCCAGAGAGTACGGCGATTCATGGGATAACAAATAAAATAATGCTAAGAGAAGGGAAAAATATTCGTCATGTAATAAATATGTTTATGAGAGATGTGCGAAAATGCAAGATTTTGGTGGCACATAATTTAAAATTTGATAAAAGTATGGTTATTGTGGAACAAATTAGAAACGGATATAAACGCACACTTGAAAAACAACGCAAAGTAGAGTATTGTACAATGTTAAAGGGTAAAGTGGCTTGTAATATTCGAAAAATGAATGATTATACGGGTAAAATGCAATACAAGTATCCTAAACTAATTGAATTGCATGAAAAATTGTTTAATAGTCAACCAAATAATTTGCATAACTCTTTGATTGATATATTGGTGTGTTTCCGTTGTTTTGGAAAACTTTATTGGGATGTGGATATATTGACTAAAAACCGTCAGCTAAATAAGTTGTATTCGGAGTTGTGTTAAGGTTCAAATTTTATTAACTTAAAATCAGTCACTATGCCATCAATTTTAAATCTTTGCATGTAGTTTAATTCGTTGTTGTTGGTCATTGTATACGTAAAAATAAAGATGCCTCGCTTTTTACAGTAATCTATCATTTCCTCATCTAGTACAGAATAGTGTAAACAAATGAAATGTATATGAGGAATGATTTCTTTTAAAACCGTTTCGGAGAGAATATTATCGGTTATAAATCCTCTTCTAAGTTCTGGCATTTTTTGTTCTAACAAATCCAGGTGTTTTTGATTAAAACTAAATGCTATCATATTAGATACATCAATATTCCATGTTCTTAAAAATGCAAATAAATGATACGCAGTTTTAATACCGCCCTTCAAATCAAAATAAAGTTCCTTGCTTTTATAAGGAAACGCGTCAAAAAAGTTTTTCAAAGTTAATATCCCTCTCTTTTTTTTTAAAATTTCTTTCAAAGATAATTCAGAAACAGGTGTACCTGATATCATGACATCGTGGTAAATAATTAATTCACCAGTTTTACATGCTTGTATATCAACTTCAATCATATTAAAATTCCTATCATACGCTGCCCTAAAAGACTTATATGAATTATCGGGATATTTGCCGGAATATCCACGATGCGCAATAGATGTAATATGATTATCTACGAAGAATTTCATATTACATAGTAGCAAGAAGTTATTTTAAGCCGAGCACATAACACATCCATCGTCATCTTCATCGGTTGTAGTTTTAGCATTTGGATCAATAGTAAACTGTTGTGGCGCAGCCTTTGCTTTTGTTCTAAGATAGTAGAGACCTGTTTTTAATCCTTGGCTAAAAGCAAAGAAGTGCATGGCTGTTAATTTATTATAACTAGGCTCTTTCATCCATAAGTTCATACTCATACTTTGATCAATGAATGGTGCTCTATCTGCTGCCATATTAATAATATTTTTCATAGGCATTTCCCATACTATTTTATACTTTTCCTTCAAACATTTGGGTAAACTTTTAATATTTTGCACTGAGCCATTATACGCGATAATGCCATTCTTGACTTCTTCGGTCCACATATCCAATTCAACCAATTCCTCCAGTAGATGTTTGTTAACTATGACAAATTCTCCAGCAATAGTTCGTCTAACATATATATTACTTGTATAAGGCTCAAAGCATTCATTGTTCCCCAATATCTGCGAGGTCGAAGCGGTTGGCATTGGTGCCACCAATAATGAGTTCCGCATACCATTAACTACCACATCCTGTCTTAGTTTAGCCCAGTCATACCTATCACTATATACAACATTTTCCCATAAATCGGGAGATAATTTACCTAGCGAGGCAGGTGATCCCAAGAATGTACTGTAAGGGTTTTCCTCTTTTGCAATTTCCATACTAGCTTCGACAGCTGCGTGATATATGGTTTCGAAAATTTCTCTATTGGTTTTCTTTGCCAAATCACTTTCAAAAGGCAAATCCATTAGCATGAATACATCCGCTAAACCTTGGACTCCCAAACCTATTGGCCGATGCTTTGAATTACTAGTTTTAGTTTTTGGAGTAGGATAAAAGTTAATATCTATAACTCGATTAAGATTACGCGTAACTACCTTTGTAACTTGGTGTAGTTTTTCATGGTCAAAAACATTTCTTAATATATCCAATAGTTCGATATATCCACCAATATATTCATCATCAATAATAATTTGTGGGAAGGTTTTAACTTCTTGATTGTATTTAGCTGTGATGTACTGTTTGCAAATTTCGCGTTGACCAATTGTTGAACACTCGTCTATAATAATATCATCCGCTGTGATTCTTTGTGAAACAAGCCTCTTAGCCAACTTACAATAATCACATTCAGGTTTGGTAAATATACGGACAGTTTTAAATTTCTTATGTGTCGTTTTTACAAAGTTGGGCAGACCCAAACTAGCTAGGTTACATACGGCAGTTTCATCCGGATCAGAATATTCTACAATTTCAGTGCATAGATTGCTAGATTTTATTGTGCCAAGATTTTTTTGATTTGATTTTTTATTACACGCATCTTTATACAGCATATACGGTGTCCCCGTTTCAATCTGACTATCTAAAATTTTAAACCAAATATCTCGGGCTTGAACAGACTCACCCTTTCCTTCGGATTCATATTTTGTATATAAAGTTTCAAATTCATCTCCATATACATCACTTAATCCCTTGCATTCGTCAGGACACATCAATGTCCATTTACCATCAGTGGTTACTCTTTTCATGAATAGATCGGGTATCCACAAAGCATAAAACAAATCTCTTCCTCTTTGCTCTTCATCACCGTGATTTTTTTTCATTTCTAAAAATTCACGTATATCTTTATGCCACGGTTCCAAATAAATTGCAAAAGATCCATTACGCTTACCGCCTCCTTGGTCAACATACCTAGCTGTATTGTTGAAAACTCTCAACATGGGAACTATGCCATTAGAGGTGCCATTAGTGCCTCTAATATGACTACCGGAAGCCCTGACATTGTGTATATGTAATCCGATCCCTCCAGCCCATTTACTAATTTTAGCACAATCGGTAAGAGTCTCATAAATACCTGCAATACTATCATCTTTCATAGACAAAAGATAACAAGAACTCATCTGTTGTCGTGGAGTTCCCGCATTGAAAAGAGTAGGTGTGGCGTGTGTAAAATATTTTTCCGACATCAAATCGTAAGTTTCCTTTACTCTTTTTAAATCTTTTCCATGAATAGCCACACTAACTCGCATCCACATATGCTGTGGTCTTTCCAAAATGTGTTTACCAATTCTAAGCATATAAGCTCTTTCTAATGTTTTAAATCCAAAATAATCCATAAGATAGTCTCTATTAAAATCAAAATATGACTGTATTTCGTCAGAATGCTCTGAAACAATGTCGTACATTTCCTTGCTTACTAAAGGAGAATGTTTATCATGAATATCTTTAAAATTATATAAATCTGAAACTACTTTTAAAAAGGAGGCGTCAGTATTTTTGTGGTGATTTGAAACCAATATACGACTAGCTAATCGGCCATAATCTGGGTGCGTAGTAATAAGTGACGCGCATTGTTGTGCTGTAAGTTCATCTATTTCTTTAGTTGAAATCCCATCATATAATCGATCAATTATTTTTTGTACCAATGAAGTATAATTGATTTTCAGGTTTATTTTCCCAGTTTCCTTATCATTGCCTAGTACTGTAACGCGCTTTAAAATTTTATCGAAAGAAAATACTTCTTTTTCACCATTTCTTTTAATGACATGATCCTGATAACTCATCGTATACAAATATAAATATTATAATTTTAAATAGTTGTAATTATAATATATTTTCAAGTACTAAGGAAAATATAATATAAATAATATTTATATGAAAGGACTTTTGTTAAATTGTACTGTGATATTGACATTGCTTTTAGGAATACTAATTGTATTAGGAGGAAAGAAGGAGGGGTTTTTATCATCAGGTTCGTATCCAGCATCAGTAGATAATCCAATGATGGTTGATAGTAAATACCCTTATAGAACACCAGGAGGTTTATCTGATGAAAATTATAGTGAACAATGGAAATTATATCCCGTTTGGTCTGTTGGATCATATAAGCAAAAAACAAACAATATCAAATATTGGCCTCAACCATGCAATGGGACAGCTGCGCCGGCTGATGTATGTGGTGGTTTATATAAAAAAATTATACCAAAAGACCGCTGCACCCCCCCTCCTCAGAGAAATTGTCTGAGAGTAAACTATTATTGCAATTAATTCGAATTTAATACAGGAGTATTAATTTTGAGTACTAGTTTTGGCGGATCAAGATCTAATGGAGGTGGTGGTGGAAAACAGGTTGTATATCCCTCTACCAAGGGTGATATCATAGGAGGTTTCTTCTTTCTTTTTTTAGGTTTTCGATGAGAATATCCCGAAACCCTTTCTTTTTCAATAATCTTCCAAAGATCTTTGAAATGTGGAGTGGCCATATTAAACCAATCTTTATTGTATGGTACTGTGACGCAAGAATAGTTTTCCAATCGCCAATAGGTATTTTGAATCCAAGTAAGAGTAGATTCATTATCTAAAAGATCATCATACCATTGTTCGAAAACAGTTTCATTACAATTCCAAGGAGCATATCGATATATTGGTTTATTTCCATCGTGGAAACATACGATTATTCCTTTTGGTTTACCATCTTTAGTTTTATTAAAAGTTCCATCTTCTTTGTATTCTTCTTCGGTTTTATATTCTTTAAATACAGTTTCAAGAAAGTCGCAAGTATGCAACCCAGTAACATGCATTTGAAATTGCATTTGAATCCAATAATCTCTTTTAGGAGTTCCCGTTAATTTGCGACTGACGGGATTTTTAATTTCTAGCAGATAACCAAATCGATCACTTGATCTTTTTATATTGATTCCATCAGGAGAAGCTCCAAATTCTGAGTTTTTTTCATCGGGAATACATCCAAACTCTTCTATTTCGGTGTTAAATTTGTCTTCATAAAATATAGTAGATATGGGTTCAAATTTGTGACCGTGATGAGTTGCAGACTTTACATTAACTTTGCTATATTTAGATTTGTCGACGGGCTTGCATTTAGAATAGATCAATTCGTTTTTTTTTGAATCAGAATCAAGCGCTTTCCATGCAGAACTAGCTGTCAATCGTGTCCATCTAAAATCAAACCACTCGGGTGTATTTTGTTCGGGCTGTGGTATTGATCTAAGATTTTGTATTTGTGCTTGTATATCTCTTTTACTTTCAGGCGTAGTGATATGTGGACCGGGGTAGGATCTAGGCTTTCTAATTATACTGAAATATAGTACAATACCTTCCTCAACCATTTCGGTTAGATCGATGCTTTTAAAAGCATCGATAATTTCGCTGTATAACATTTCAACTATTTGATAGGTATGTTCAAATATCCTAGACTCAAAATCATAGTACATGTATTCTAAGACATTATTTTTAACGAAATCATCAATAATCAAATATATACTCTCTCTGAATTCATCTATATCAACATTTGTAAAATCAGGTTTGGGTGAAAATGTATCTATAATATTAATTAGAGGCTTTAAAGAGGATATATTATGCATTACGTTATATAATATATCATTTATTATTTAAATTAATATCAATTTTATCTTTTTTTGTTTTAACTTTTGTTTTAACTTTTGTTTTGACTTTTGTTTTGATTTTAGATTTTGATTTTGTTTTGCGCTTCGGAGCTGTTCTTGAAAGGCTTGATTTTTTTTTATCTACTTTTTTAAGAGTAAACTTTCGTTTTACTTTATCATAAGAAAGTCCCGGTATATTTTTAATAATGCCAAGATTAGAATCATATATGACATCTTTAACTCGTTGCAATTTTTTTCGTTCAAGACATTTAACTAAATAAATTTTCAGTTCGGCCTTTTCTTCACTAGTTGATTTAAATTCTTGTGTATATTGATTAATATAATCAGTTATTTTGCCTATTTTTTGATTTTTCCCTAATTTATTCCATGGTTTTTCTTTGTTAACAGCCTTTTCTTTTTCCAAAAATGCATCGATATTTAGAGAATCAACTTTATTTGAAGTTACTTTTGAATTACTATTTAAAAGCATTGTTTGGTATTTTATATTTTGAAGTTCCATACATTCATCGGCCATAATATATATACTATAAAGATTAATACGTATATCATTTATTTAAAGTTTAAATATTTTGGGTGTTTTATAAATATATTTACTAATATTTACAACATTTTTTCTGTAATTTTTAATGATAATTGTCTCAGCAAATAAGAAGAAGATTGTGACAATTAATCCTACAAATCCACTTAGTATTTTACTTTTATTTTCATCCAAATTCATTTTTATGAATTTTTCATTAGCAGTTGTCATTATCATATTAACAAGAGGTACTGGTAAAAGATATGTTATAATAACCATTATAAATGCGAATGACCACCCTTCAAAAATGTTTTTTTGGAGCACTGCTTCTCGAGCAACAATAAATGTTAATCCCAATAAAGCAATATAATTAATTAAAATTTCAGTTGTAAAGTTCATGAATGAAAGACTACCTGTCTCCAAAGAAGGGGATGGATTTGATGTATACAATTGGTTCCATATACCATATGGTCCTCCTATCCAGGTCAATAAATTTGCTATTAAATCTACATTAGGTAAATAAACTTCAAGAATAGTAAATAGTTTAGATTTAAATAACATTATAGGGACCACGATGATAAATACAAAAAAAAATAAAAAAAATCCTATAATATCTTTTATTTCGGTATGTACAGGTGCCATTATTGTTTTCGTATCAGATTTACTAGTTTTTTGCATTTATATATATAAATGATAAGGAAAATAAAAATGGGTAAAGAATTTGAAGTCAAAAAAAATACAGAAACAATGGATAAGAATATTTTTATTTATAAAAATCAAATACCAATGATAAATCAATTGTATTTGAATCAAAATTTTGAAGGGAAGAAGGAGATTACAAAATCCATTAAACAAAAAATAAGCAGTTATAAGTCGCAAGATACTAAAAAAGATAAATTAGATGATAACTTTATAAACTATACTACTTTATTGGAAAAATTGGTAGTATCTAAATTAAAATGTCATTATTGTCGAATTAATACATTGATCATGTATGAAAATAAACGGGAACCATTGCAATGGACTTTAGATAGAATTGATAATACTCAAGGGCATAGTAATATTAACACTGTAGTGTGTTGTTTAAAATGTAATCTAGATCGTAGGTGTACAAATGATAAAAAATTTAAATTCACTAAACAAATGAGGTTAATAAAGAAAATATAAATATAATGATTACTATATGACTGAATACAGGTATTCGAAATGGTCGGATGGAAATAAACGATTTAAAAGTAAAAGAGATGCGGGCTATACCATGGGACAATTAAAATATCCTAGAGAAAAGGGTGACGAAGTTAATGTATCCAAATATACAGACAGTCAGGTAAATATGGTACGTGTTGCCGAACAAGGAACGCTGGGAGAACTATCTAAGAGACATAATATAAAACAACAACATCAGAAACGTCAACAGGATAGAGAACAGAATATGGAAAAAAAACGTGTGCCAGGATTAGTGGATTTTGACACTATACATACAAAACCTAGTGATAAACGATCGCGAGTAAATGAGCGTATTTCAAATAGATATATGGTAATTCAAACATCAATTAACCCTTTTCTCTCCACAACGGATTATATTGGAGATTTGAAAGTGCAGGATACGATGTTACGTCCTAAAGATAGTAATATACATGAGGCTTGATAACTATTTAAAGCTGTGGAGGGGAATTTAAATATATAATGTCGTATTCCACGCAAAATCAACTACTGTTGAATAAGTTAATGGAGTTTTATAGTAAGGATAATAATATTGATAAGATATTGCCTATTATTAATGGGGAACATAAAGTCAGTTTAAGGCTGATTGATTGGTTTGTTACAAATTATAGTAAAAAATATTATACGTGTTATAATATTTCGTCAAATGGTAATCAACGAAGATTCAAGGTTTATGTTGATTATAAATTGAAATTAAAAGCTTATTCTAAGAAGAGATTTGATCCATTTTGTAGATGGGATCGAATCACTATACCATATAGTGATAATACAAGTATTCAAACAACACTTGGTCAGTTAAATTTTTTTAGATGGGCCTTGGAATATAGAATTTTAGATTTTATAGAGAAAAATGTGATAGATATTGAAAATGATATGAATAAAAGAAACAGTTCTTCAAAAAACAGATCCGGTAAATCTACTGCAAAAACACGAAAAAAGCGAAAAGAATTATCAGTCTCTGCTACAAAGAGTATAAAAAAAGAGGAAGTTGAAATTATTGTTAAATTTAATTAAAATTGAACTTATAAATTGATATAAAATAATATGTATATAACGCAAATATGAGTAGTATCGAAAATCCAGAAGAACAAACAATACAAAGCATGGACTTACCCAATGATTCATCGGAATGGCCAGAAGGGTTTATGACATATGATTTAAAATTGATGGCAAATGTTGTAACTAAACTTGAACTATGGGAATGGTTTAGAATGGAATCGCCTCCAGAAAATGAGGGATACCAATGGTGGGGACATGAAAATAAAAAAAAAATTTCAGAAGGACTTGGCAAAGATAACAATCATAGTGGATTCAGTTTTGCATTTGCAATGCGAACCATGCAATACATTGCAAAGGAGGGATTTTCACAATGGAAGAAAAATAATATTAAGAATGCAAAGTAAAATAATAAAGAAAACTACTTATTATTTTATAATAAATTTTTCAAATGGGAAATAAAGTATCTATTCGCAAAATAGGATTCGAGGATGTGAAATATCTTTTAAACAAAGGTACTCGATTTATTATCATCAATACATTGGATGAAAGAGACCAAGCATGTTTAATTAAAGGTACTATTTCGCCAACCGAAGAGATATCAATTATTAATAAAGCAATTTCTAATCCTACATTACATATAGTAATTTATGGTAGAAATTATACAGATGAAAGTATATATAAAAAATATGAAAAATTGTTGTCTCTAGGGTTTAATAATATTTTTGTATATGCCGGGGGGATATTTGAATGGTTATGCTTACAGGATATTTATGGAGAGAATGAATTTCCTACTACTTCAAAAGAACTGGATATTTTAAAATATAAGCCATTGCCAGTATTAAATACATTACTTCTTACAGATCTGGATTAACAAGCCAAGATCTCATCCCAGTTATTATTTACATAATCTGGAACGGAAGTTTTTGTTTCCATAAACGAAATGATTTTATCGTTCCAATCAGATGGAAGTTTATTAATAAATTCTACATTACCATCTAAAATTAGTGTATCGCAACTACTATTATTAATCCAATTTTCATGATAATTATGACATTTAACAGAATATTCTAGAGGTATAGTTTCTCCTTCGCGAGCTCTGATACCAATTCTGTTTTGACAAATTTCAGGATCTGTTTTGACATAAATAATCCCATTCAATGGATATTGTTTAACGAACTCATCAAACCATCTATTATAAATATCATAATTGACCAATTCGATCTTTTTATCATCATATAACATTTTTGCAAACACATTTCTATCTGTCCATACAGATCTTTCGCATATAATAATTACATTTTGCCTTTTTTCGATTTCTCTTTTAAGAATAGTCAACCGTGAAATATAAGCCATCATTTGAAATGAGAACGCATATTTACTTTGATCAGCATAAAACTTTTCCAAAATAGTTACACCATTTTCGTCCTTAATGGTGTTCCATATGTCAACAGGTTCTTGTAGGAAGATAATTTCATGGTTCCTTAGGGATTTAGGTAAGCACTTGCTCAAACATTTCACTAATGTTGATTTGCCGGATCCGATATTTCCTTCTACGCTAAATATAATAGCCATTGTTTGATTATTATATTTATTTTAATTTTAAATGAATGTTTCAATTTAATCTACAATAAAATTGAAATAGGATATAAAATTAGGATAATATGGTATTATACTTACCATGGATCTAGCACAACGAAAATTATCAAAAGAAGAATGGGACTCTTTGGAGGTTCCTGTATCACAAGATGAATTGCGTATTTTGAAGCTTATACAAGATGGATACGATGATGTCAATATTGTTTACAATGATACATTGTCATTGATTAACTTTATAAAAATTTCAGAAGGTGGAACTGAAGAACATCATAGATTCTTATACGATGAGTATATCAAAACACCATTTGATAATTTAACAAAGAAATACAAACTTAAGATGTCAAAAACAGAAAAGAAAAAGAAAAAGAAAACAAAGCTGAAAAAAGCGGATATTATTAGAATTCAGAATACTGATAAGAAAATCAAAGAAATAAGAGATAAAATATTTGAATTTGTTATTTTGGATACTTTGGAGGCTTTCCTGTCAACAAAAAAAGACGCGAAAAATAAACACTTTTATACATTGATTCAACTTATGAAGTTTAATGTATCCAATTTTAATACGATATTTGCAAAGAAAATCAAAGAGATTACATCAGAAGCAATGAATGATTTTAGCAAAGGTAAATTTATAAAACATGCATATGATTATATTGAACGAAATAATCAACTTGTTAAGTACAGGGATATCAAACTTTACACACATCAAAAAGATTTGTTCGCGCGATGTAAACAAAAGGGCGCAAAAATGCTTCTTTATCAAGCTCCAACAGGTACCGGGAAAACTTTGACCCCCATTGGTCTTGTGAAAGGAGGTCACAAAATTATATTCGTATGTGCGGCCAAGCACGTAGGCTTGCAACTAGCAAAGTCGTGTATATCATTAGGTATTAAGATTGCGGTTGCATTTGGATGTGCCGATCCCGGAAGTATTCGTCTGCATTGGTTTGCTGCCAAGGAAACAATTCGGAATAGACGCACTGGAGGTATTTTCAGAGTAGATAATGAGGTTGGGGATAACGTTGAAATTATGATATCCGATATACAGTCCTATCTACCTGCGATGAATTATATGCGTGCTTTCAATAAACTAGAGGATATGATTCTTTATTGGGATGAACCAACAATTACACTGGATTATGAAACACATCCTTATCATGAATTATTATCTAAAAATTGGCAACAAAATGAGATTCCAAATGTAGTTTTATCTTCAGCTACACTTCCTAGACAAGAGGAGTTGGAAGAAATGATATCTGGGTTTTCCGCTAAATTTAATACTACCAATGTTGATAGCGTGGTGAGTCATGACTGTTCTAAAACCATTCCAATTTTGGACACAGATGGATATATTATACTACCGCATTTAGTATATGAAGATTATGATAAGGTGAAAAGCAGTGTCAATCATCTTAAAAAATATAAAACATTGTTAAGACATTTTGATGTAAGAGCAGTTACTGAATTTATTGTTTATGTCAATAAAAAAGTTGATATTAAATCTCGTTATAAAATAGATGAGTACTTTGATTCTATTGAAGATATTACCGTCATGAGTATAAAAGAGTACTATTTGAAGTTGCTGACAGCGATTAAAAAAAGTTATACAGAGGTATTTCAATATTTTAAAGGTAAGCGTCAACCGTTGTACCCAAAACCTATTAAAATAACTACGAATGATGCATATACACTTACAGATGGTCCTACCATTTATTTAGCAAATGATATAGAAAAAATAGGTAAGTTTTGTCTTCTGACTGCTAAGATTCCGAGTGTTATGTTAGATGCAATATTAGAAGATATGGGATTCAACGAAGGTGTAAGAATTGAGATGGAGAAAATTCAGAAGGATCTTGAAAAGGCGAGTGACGCTGCTGCTGAAGAAGATCGAGGTCAATCAAAAGGATCTGCGGAAATCAGAAAAACTAGAGAAATTAGTAAGAAATCCGGTTCAGTAAAAGATAACAATCAAACAGCACAGAGATTACTGCAAAAATATGAAGGAATGCGTGCAAGTTTAAAACGCATTCGATTGGGACTAAAATTTATCCCAAATACTGTCGAACATCTTAAAGAATGGCAGCATTCAGAAGCAATTACAGCTTTTAAAAGTGATATTGATGATACAATTGTAGAAAAAATCATGCTTTTAGATATTGATGCAAATTGGAAGGTCTTATTGCTAATGGGAATTGCAGTATTTGTAGATATAAAGCGACTTACTAATGATTTGGGACAAGTTAAAAAGTGTATGAAAGATTATGTATCTATTATGAAAGAATTAGCTGAAAAACAAAAATTGTATTTGATCATCGCTTCATCTGATTATATTTATGGTACAAATTATCAGTTTTGTCATGGATATATTGGAAAAGATCTTGGTGATATGTCACAAGAAAAGATGATTCAGGCAATTGGACGTGTTGGAAGGTCATCTACTAGACAAGATTATAGTATTCGATTGAGGAGTAATGACATGATTGATACATTATTGCAGGTTTCAAACCATAAAGTGGAAGTTATGAATATGAATTTATTGTTTCATAATAATAACGAAGAATACGAATAGAAATTAAATAATTAATATATATATTATATGTCGAATATTGTAGAACCCGCCAAAAAAAAATTTTTTTGTTTGTCGTTTTTAACATTTTTTAGAAGAAGAGAGAAAGTTGTACCATATGACCCGGTAGATTGTAATATATGTTTTTTTCCTATTGGAGCAACACGTAATTATTATTATAAATGTAAGCATGGAGAGTTTTGCAAATTATGCTTAGAAAAATGGCGTGATAAACATAATAATTGTCCAATATGTAGAGCTGATGCTAAAAAAAAATATAAAAAAAAATCTTATCAAAAAAATAGTACAGCTCGAAGAAGACAACTACTACGATTTCAAATTCAAGAGCATTCCCGAAGAAGGAGTGTTCCTTGATGAAAATATTAATATTTATTATTAATATTTTTACATTAAAAATTTAACGTCTGCGCCTGGTTTTACCTCTACGTTTTTTACCTCTACGTTTTTTACGTTTCATAGTACGTTTTCGTCTTGAACGCTTACGTTTGGTTTTTCTGCGTTTAGTACGCTTACGTTTGGTTTTTCTGCGTCGTTTACGACCTCCTC